>Ga0210388_10000038_pt1 | contig 206443 bp, 182 predicted proteins | sample IncBWC19OmetaG_FD_155485 | JGI IMG/M metagenome (GOLD analysis project Ga0210388, IMG submission 155485) | Forest soil microbial communities from Barre Woods Harvard Forest LTER site, Petersham, Massachusetts, United States - Inc-BW-C-19-O ...
GGTCCTCCAACGCCAGGCTTACGGGTTCAGGAACTTTCAAAATTACAGGATGCGGGTCAAGGTATTATGCTCTTAGATCAGCTCGGGGACACTCCGCCCCCGTTTTTGGCGTAGAGCCTATAAAATCGGTATAATAAAATACGTAACTTATTGAATCTAAAGCGTTGGTAGCGCTAACGGGAATCGAACCCGTATTTAAGCCTTGAGAGGGCTCCGTCCTAACCGTTAGACGATAGCGCCAAACACTTTCATTATACTACCGGTCCGCTGAACCCTTCATTCTTAATTCCACGTTCTGTTCTCCAGCTTCATCCACCTCTATGCTCATCCCCATGCTCCGGCAACTCGCAAGGCCATCCGGATTGTAGTAGTCACACGGCGGTTCATCGAGCCATGCCACTAAAATATATTTTCCCGGCCCAACCCCGCGAAGCAGGAACAGTCCGTTCTCATCTGCCGCGCCCTCTCGATACGCCTGTACTCGCCCTTTGGGAGGATCGGGAATCAGCGCCACGCTCGCGCGGCTCCACAAACTGTCGTCGGAACCGAGGACTCGCCCCGACACCCGTCCGCCGCGCGGATCGAGCACTACTTCGAATGGACGCTCCGGTGTCGCCGCCGCACCTTCAATCCCGGATGCCATCATATCCTGGCCATTCACGCGTACCGCCGACAGGTAAAAGTCGTTAGGCAGATTGGTCACGAAAAGGTCGTACAAATCATCACCCATTAGCGAGAAATGAAACCCGTCCACACCCGCCAGTTTCGATGCCTCCACTATCTTCCCCCGCTCATTGCGAGGCTCGAAGCGCAATCGCGCATCGTCCAGTCTCACGCCTCCATCCACCAGAACTGCGCTCCCTGGGCGCGGCCCCAGAATCGTCAGCTCGACATTGTCGATGTCCGCCCCGTCTACCGTTAGCGGAGCGTGCCCCATCAGAACTGTCCCACCGTCGGCGCTTTCCGCCCATATGATGTACGATTCCGGCGCCACATCGCGAATCTCAAACCGGTGATTGTGATCGAACGTCACCGGAACGGTAACCGCGATCGACGCCGTATTGTGAGCGTCCACCCTTTGCATCGCAATCGTAGCCGACGAAACCGCGTCGCCCGTCGCCCCGCTGATCACGTACCCGTGCAGTTTCACTTTCTTGACACGCTTCAAAGACACATCGATCCCGCCGCTCTCCTGTCCGTAATCCAGAAGAACGGGAGCGGCCTCGCCCAGCTTGGTCGAATTCGGGTAGAACGTGGTGGTGTAGCGCAATGTTTGGATCTCGCGGACCTGTTCACTCGCGGCCGTCGGACGCTCCGTCGCCGCGACGATATAGGACCCCGGCTGCAATCCGAATAAGCGATACTCCCCCCGGTCGTTCGTCGTCGCGCTGTCCGCCAACGCGTATCCGTGCCGCAGATGATTCCTGTATTCGCGATACGCCTCCACGCGGACGTTCATCGCCGGTTCGCCGTCTTCAAACGAAATACGTCCCGCCATCACCGCGAACGGCCGCAGCCGGAACGTCAGCCCCGCCACTGTTTCCTTGGCCCCGATCGCGAACGTCGGTTGCATCCGTACATTACCCAGCCAGCAGACCGACGTCGTCAGATAGCCGTCCCGCGCAGCGCTCACCGAGTATCGTCCCGCCTCAAAGCCGCGAATTGCGAACCCGCCTTTTTCATCCGCATCCACGGCGACCGCGCTCAACCCCGCCTGTGCCGGCAGCAGACTAACGTGAGCCCGCGGCAGAGGCTGCCCCGTGCGATCGTTCAGAACCGTACCTTCAATTGAATTCACCTGCGGATTCGCAGGCGCAGCCGGTGTCTGGGCGAACACCCGAATCGCCACCAGACCTGCCACTACCAATCTGCCCATCTTCTATTATTGACGCTCCCCGCCTGCTGCTCGTGCAACTACTTCGCCGGCCGACGCGGCCTCTGCTTCTCCGCGATCGCCCGGATTATCAGCTTTCTCTTCTTCGTAAAATCGATCGGCACCACCGCCTGCTCCAGCGCCTCGGCCATCAACTCTTCGACCGCGGGATCGTCCAACGTCCCCGCATTCTCGAGCACAATGTTCCGAACCCTGCTTCCGCCGCCCTTCAGCAGCTTTTCCGGATCGCGCAGGCCTTTCCCATGCGCGAAGAACAGGTTCACCCAGCGTGGATACAACGCGATCGAAAAGATCGCCTCCGATGGCCGCTCGCCCGGACAAAATCCTATCACCAGGGCGTTGTAGTTGTCGTAGACCATCTCGACCGCCCCTGGCAGTCGCTTCCGCATCTTGACCAGCACCGCCTTCGCCAGCCCCGCGATCTCCGGTGTGAACTTCGCCAGGAACTCTTCTAATTGAGCTTCCGCGCTCTTAGTATGTTTCAATCGCCGGCTCCGAAGGTGCACTCGCGCGCATCCGGAAATGATACACCAGCGCTCCCGTCGCCACCGTAATCACCGCGGCCAGCGATACGTACGGCTTCAGTTGTACTCCCTGAATCGTCATCCACAATCCCACCAGGATGAACAAAACCGGAAACAGTGGATAACAGAAGCTCACCACGCGCAGCTTGCGCCAGCCCGGCTGCCGGCGTAGGTAGATCAGCGACGCCACGCTCATCACCGCGAAAAAGTTCAGCAGAAATCCGATGTAAATCACCAGTTGCGGAAACGGCGTCAGCGTCATAATCATCGTGCAGATCCCCTGCGCGACAATCGCCAGAACCGGCGTGTGCCATCGCGGATCCACCTTCGCCGCCGATGCCAGAAACGCTCCGTTCTTGGCCATTGCGTAGTAAACGCGCGGCCCGATCGTCACCATCGCGTTCACCGTCGCCATCAACGACAGCGCCATCAATCCGCTGAACAGCCCCGCAATCTCCGGCCCGAACAATCGCGATGCCGCCAGCGCCCCCACCGCCACCTGTCCCTTCAATTCCTCTAGCGGCGCGGCATAAATGAACATCACGTTTAATAAAAGATAGAGCGCCGCCACCAGCGCCGTCCCAATTCCCAGCGCCGCAGGAAGCGTCCGCGAAGGATGCCGCAACTCCTCGGCCACGTAGGTCGCCGCATTCCATCCGCTATAGGCAACGTAAATCCAGAACAGGCTGAGAAAAAACTGCTCCGGAATCTTAGTCGACGCCGTCCGCGTCGCGTTCATCGATAGATTCGCCCAGGATCCATGACCCATGGTGAACGCCAGCACGATGAACCCCACCAGCGTCAGCACCTTCGCCCCGGTCAGCACGTTCTGGATCTGCGCCACTCTCCGCACGCCGATGCAGTTCAGCAGTGTGAACAACAGCACCAGCGCGCACGCCACCATCTGTGCCCCGCCCAAGTGTAGCGTCCACTCACCCGACCCCGCCAGCACGTGCGCGTTCTCCTGCTTCACCGACGGGAAAAAATATCCCAGATAATCGGAGAACGCTAGAGCCGCCAGCGCGATCGGACCGGAAAATCCCGCGAAGAACGAAACCCATCCGGTCATGAATCCCCACGTGGGACCGAAGGCCCGCGTCAGGTAGACATATTCGCCCCCGCTCGACGGTAGATTCACGCCCAGCTCCGAATAGCAGATCGCGCCCAAAAATGCGCAAATCGCGCCCACCACCCAGATCGACAGCACCAGCTTCGGCGTGCCCAAATCACCCGCCAGAAATCCCGTGGTCGTAAAAATCATGGTGCCGATCATGTTCGACACCACAAGCGCCGTCGCGCTGACTACTCCGAGCTGTCTGAGAAGAGAAGGCCTGCCAGGAGCCGCCACTCTGTCATTCTACCGCGCTTACTGCCGATACCCGCCCGCCACCAGCACCGTCTGACCCGTAACCCACCCTGCATCCTCAGAGGCAAAGAACACCGCAGCCTTACCGATGTCTTCCGGCTGTCCGATCCGCCCTCCCAAAGGAGTCCCGGCTTCCACCGTCTTTTGGAAATCGCTCTCCGCGAAGCCCGCGGCGTGGATGCCTTCCGTTTCCACCATTCCTGGATTCACCGAATTTACCCGGATCTTCTTCGGACCAAGCTCTTTGGAAAGCGCAATCGTAATCGAGTCGACAGCCCCCTTCGGCGCGCTATATACGGAGCGCAAGGCCGACGGCATGGAACCGACAACCGATCCAATGTTGATGATGGAGCCGCCCTGCGGTCCAATCGCTTTAACCGCCTCCTGCGTCGTCAGCAGCAGCCCGAGCACGTTCAGATTGAACTGCTTGTGGAAGTGCTCCGCCGTAATCGATTCCAGCGGCAGGAACTCGTAAATTCCGGCGTTGTTTACCAGAATGTCTAACTTCCCGTAAGCCTTCTTCGTCTCCGCAAACAGGTTCGCGATATCTTTCGACTTCGAGACATCGCCCTGCACCGCGATCGCCTTGCCGCCCTTGTCCGTGATGTGCTTCACCACCGCGTCCGCGCCCGCCCTGCTGCTCGCGTAATTAACCACCACCGACGCGCCCTCCGCCCCCAGATGCTCCGCAATCGACGCGCCAATCAGTCGCGCAGATGGGTGCAAGCCGCGCATTCGTGCGAAGCAATTTTCTTCAGGATCTCAAACCCGCGCAATTGCCGGCACCTCGCGGCCAGTCATTTTCCACAGCACTTCTTAAACTTCTTCCCACTCCCACAAGGACAAGGATCATTCCGCCCAATCTTCTGCCCTGCCGCAGCCGCAGGCTCTTCCATTCTGACTTCTGACTCCTGACTCCTGACTCCTTCTTCGCCATTCTCGGCAAAGACCGGCTCCAGCCCGTGAAGCCGAAGCCTCTCATCCAGCGCAAACATCACCAGGTCCGTCTCCGTGGGATCCAGATCCGCCAGCGCATCGATCTTCCGCAGCATGCCTCGAATGCGCCCGCGCGTCGTCTCGCCCGGCATCGCCAGCGCGTAGGCGAACAGCGCATCGTCCCGCAAGGTAGCCAGATCGCCTTCGCGATCTAAGTAGGAAGCAATTTTTTCGGCGTGTTTGGTCAGCCGGAAATACCCGGCGCCGCGCAGCGCCTGCCGTAAGATTGCGATCTCTTCGGTCTCTTCCAGGTGCGCGGCGAAATATTTCGCGTACGGTTCCCAAAGCGATCTCCACATCGCTTCCAGGGCTTTTGCCCGCGCCTGCCCACCCAACTCATACAATGCTTCGATGCCGCGCCGCGCCGCGTCTTTATCGGCGAAAGCGTATAGCCCCACCGCCGCTGCCCCGCGCTCCTCCACCGGCTTCGATTCGTCAAGCAGCGTAGCGATCAGCGCATTCTGGACCGGCGTTTGCTCCGATGCCCCCGAAAGCGATTCCCAAGCCTGCACTCGAACTTTCAGTTCCAGGTCGCCCTTCGCCATCGCCAGCAATTTGTCGCGAGTCTCCGGACTCAAATCCTCATTGAAGAAGCTGTGCGCAGCCCCCGCGCGAATCAACGCGTCGTCGGATCCCAGCATCTCGATCCGCTCGCTGTCCGGCAACAAATCGAATGCCGGCAATTCCGTCTTCGGGTACTCTTTGAGAATGTCGAACGGCTCCGGAACATATTTCGGCTCCGGTGAATCCAGCAGTTCGATCGACCGCCCGATCTCCAGACGTAATTCCGTGTCCTCTTCCGGAATCTCCGCCAGCATTTTTTCCAGGGCCGGAAGCGCCGCCTTGTCGCCATAAAGCCCCAGCAGGAACGCGCCGTCCCCCGCGTCAAATTCCAGACGATCGAGCAGCAGTGCAAGCACGCGAGGGTCGCGCACTCTCAGCCCCGCGAGCAGAAATGCGATATCGCCCCCCTGCTCCTCGCCCAATTCCTCATAGAGCGCGAGCAGCGGCGCCGCCGCCTTTTCACCAAACGGGAGAAATGCCTGCACCAGGTCGTCGCCAATTTCTTCCGGCTGCCTGCGAACCGAATCGATGTAAAAATCGAGCGCCTCGTCCGATTTCAGGTAGCGGAATAAATCAACAATTAGAGGATCGAGGTCGAGCCGGTGCCCTTCCCTGGGCTCTCTCGAAAACGCCAACACCCCAGCCGCGGCATCCGGCTGATCGAGAATCGATTGAATCAGGCGCCGGTCAACCCCTAAGTGCCCCGAAGCCGCCTCCCGCAACAACTCAACAACCGTAGCCAATTCCAATTCCCCCACACGTCTGTTGGACGCCGTCGCTCAAACTCAGGGACTGACTACCTTTTTCGCCCAACGAGCTTTGCGAAACACAAGGAACCTTCGCGGCGAAAAAGGCTGTCTGTCCCCAACCTGCCGCAAACCCCTATCGCAGCGCTAACGCGGTGTTCTCGCACCGTCTGCGATCCTCTGCCTTCGAACGAGCCGCGACCACAGGAAGCAGTTTCAGGACCAATCTCGCAACGCTCAGTCTTCCTTCACCACGTGAACCGGAATCTCCACCGACACTTCCCGATGCAGCTTGACCGTAGCTTTATAATCGCCAAGCTTCTTGATCGGCTCTTCCAGATTCACCTTGCGCCGGTCGATCGTGTAGCCCTGCTTTTCGAGCGCTGCCGCAATATCGGACGCCGTCACCGATCCGAACAACTGATCGTTCTCGCCCGCTTTGTGCGCGATCGTCACTTCCACCGCTGCCATCAGCTTCGCCAGATCCGTCGCCTCTGCCGACTCTTTCGCCTCTCGCTTCAGATGCGACTGCCGCTCCTGCTCGACGATCTTCTTGTTCGATTCCGTCGCCGCCACCGCCATCTTCTTCGGCAGCAGGAAATTCCGCGCATAACCCGGCGTCACCTTCACCACCGAGCCACGCGTCCCGAGGTTATCGATATCTTCTCTGAGAATGACTTCCATAATGATGTTCCTTAAATTGAGGTGGAGAAGGGGATCAGCGCAATGTTCCGCGCTTGCTTGATCGCCTCGGCTAATCTGCGTTGATGCGGCGCGCACACGCCGGAAATGCGCCGCGGCGTGATCTTTCCGCGTTCGGAAATGAACGACAACAACAGCCGCACTTCCTTGTAATTGATATCGTCGATTTTGTCGACGCAAAACCGGCACATCTTCTTGCGCCGGAAATATTGTTTCTTGCCCGCAATCGCCTTGTCGCCGCCCGTGGGACGCTGTGAGGCGCTGACTGGTCTTCCGCCCTTGGTTTCTGCCATGTTCGCTCTCCTCGATTATCCCTTCGTCTCTTCCACCGCAACAACGTGTTCCGCGGGTGCAGATGCATCCGGCGAAGCCGGTGTAGGATGTGATGCATCCGGCGCCGCAGGCGCTGGCGCAGCCGGCATGGGATGAGCAGGCGCGGGCGCTCCCGGCACCGCCGCATGTTCACCGGGCGCTCCCGGGACTCCCAGCGGAGCCGCCGGAGCCGCAACCTGAGGCGCGGGCCGTCGAGCCGCGCGCTTCTCGCGCGCTTTCTTCCTCTTGTCGATCTTCTTCTGCTTCTCGTCGATCCGGACCGTGATGAACTTGATCACCATGTCCGCCACGCGCAGACGGCGCTCGATCTCCTTCACAGCGTCCGGAGCCGAGCTGAATTGAATCAGGATGTAATGCCCTTCGGCGTATTTCGACACGCGATAAGCGAGCTTGCGGGTGCCCCAGTTATCCACCTTGTCGACAGTTCCCTTGGCCGTAGTGATCAGCGTCTTAAGTTGGTCGATAAATGTGTTGACCTCCTCTTCCGGCGCATCCGGCTTCACGATAAACAACTCTTCGTAGACTCTCATTCTTCCTCTTGTTTTAAGCCTCCGGCGCGACGATTAAACATCGTCATGGACTTTTCGACGCCATCAGCGATTATGGATTCAATCGCCGCGCATCCCTGCGCGACCATCTCTTCCACTTCCTGCATCTGTGCTTTTTTAAACGGCGAAAGCACAAATTTCGCACCATCTCCGATCGGATGATCAGGTTTGATGCCCAACCGCACTCTCGGAAACTCGTTCGTTCCCAAACTTGCGATCACGCTCTTCACTCCGTTATGACCCGCCGCCGACCCTTTCGGCCTGACCCGGATCGTGTTCCACGGAAGTGCAAGTTCGTCGTACACCAAAATCAGGCGGCCGGGTGTTAATTCGTACCGCTCGAGCAGGCCCTTTACCGCTGGCCCACTCTCGTTCATAAAAGTTTGCGGCTTGGCCAGCACCACCGGATGTTCCCTGATAGTGCCATGCCCCACAAACGACATATTTTCTTTGCGGTTGAGCCTGATCCCAAAATGATCTACCGCTCGAAACCCCAGATTATGCGGCGTATTCTCGTACTTCTCGCCAGGGTTGCCCAAACCGACAATAAGAAAATCCACCGTTTATTTTTTCTTCTTCTTGTCGTCCGCCGGAGCCGCCTCCTCTTCCTTCTTGCCTTTCTTGGCCACTTCCGGCTCCGCCGCGGCAGGCGCGGCAGCAACTGCGTCCGGCGCCGCCACTACTTCCTCCGCCTTCATGCTAACTACGTGAGAAATGACGGCTTCTGGGTTGCTGAGCAGCTTCATCGAGCCGGTCATCGGAATCTGGCTGGCGCGCAAACTCTCGCCGATGGACAATTCGGTTGCATCTAGAACAAACTGCTCGGGAATATCGTCCGGCAGGCATTCGATTTCCACTTCGCGGGTGATCAGTTCGTGCAATCCGCCCTGTAGTTTCACGCCTTTAGGCTCGCCCGAGGTGTGCACCGGCACCTTAACCCGCAATCGCATCGTCAAATCGATCCTTTTGAGATCGACGTGCAGCAAATTGTCTTTAATTGGGTCATTTAGCCAATCTACGACCATTACGGGGACGGTTTCGCCGCCGGTTACGCTCAGGTTGAAGATCGTATTGTGGCCCGTGTTGCTGTGCAGTATCTTGTTGATTTCTTTGGGCACTACCGCCACTGGGACGGATTCTCCGCCCGCTCCGTAGAGCACCGCCGGGGTTTGACCCGCCACGCGCAGGCGCCGTGCTTCATTCTTGCCGCGCGAGGACCGCGGTTCCGCAACGATTGTGATATCTTTTCTCATCTTTATGAACCCTTAAACGACCATAAATTGCACGAAACTACACGAATAAAGTGCTTACAGAGCCATCTTCATGGATGGATTGGATGGCTTTGGCCAGCATCGGAGCAACGGAAAGCTGCTTGATCCGCCGGCAATTGTCCGCCGCTCCCTTGAGCGGAATCGAGTTGGTAACGATCACTTCTTTGATATCCGAATTTTCAATTCTCTCCACCGCCGGTCCTGATAGAACCGCATGCGTTGCACAGGCGCGCACGCTTGCCGCGCCCTGTTTCAACAGAGCTTCGGTGGCTTTGACCAGCGTGCCCGCCGTGTCGATCAGATCGTCCACGATCAGGCAGTGCTGCCCTTCCACATCGCCGATAATATGCATCACTTCGGCCACATTCACTTCCGTCCGCCGCTTATCGATAATCGCCAGCGGCGCATCCAATCTTTTCGCGAACGCACGCGCGCGCTCCACGCCCCCCGCATCCGGGGAAACCACGGTCATTCCTTCTCCGCGCATCTCGTCGAAGTAGTCGATCATCACCGGCATTCCAAATAAATGGTCCACCGGGACATCGAAGAAGCCCTGAATCTGCGCGGCGTGCAGATCGAGCGCCAAAATGCGGTTGGCTCCGGCACGTTCCAGCAGGCTCGCCACCAGACGCGCCGAAATCGGCATGCGAGGCCGGTCCTTGCGGTCCTGCCTTGCATACCCATAATAGGGTAGCACTGCGGTGATGCGCTCCGCTGAGGCACGTTTCAGCGCGTCCATCATCAGCAGCAATTCCATAAGATGCCGATCGACCGGCGTGCAGGTCGGCTGCACTACGAAAACATCCGCGCCGCGCACGTTTTCCTGAATTTGCAGATGCACTTCGCCGTCTGAAAATTCGCGTACGCGAACCGCCGCGAGCTGGCAGCCGAGCTCATAGCAGATTTCGGCGGCAAGGGCAGGATTCGCGTTACCCGAGAACACTTTGAAGTGATTAAACCTCATCGCGCGTACCGGCTTCGGGGCGGCCATATATCGTCTTTAGAAGGCACCAGATGTTCTTTGAGCTGCCTGCGCCAGAGCCGCTGATAGCCCCGCCGGCTGACCAACTTCGCTTTCATCACCCGGCATCCTTTGAAGACCCGGTCTTTATCCAATTTGCAAACCGCACGCTCGCGGTCCTCTTCAGATTCGAACAGCGCGAAGATCGTCGAGCCGCTGCCGCTCATCCTCACGCCTGGGCTCACCGTCCGCAACCGTGCCGCGATCTTTCTTAACTGGGGATGTTGCCGGAAAACGACCGTTTCAAAATCGTTCACGCTGAGCGCACTAGCCGCTACCGCGTCGCGCCCCTCGTCCAATGAGCGCACGAACGCCTGGAAATTATTAATACTACTTGACAAAGACGTGAAAGTCAAACCTCGCCCCAAGGCTACGTAGGCGGCGCCGGTCGCGACGTGGATATCGGGCGTAACGAGAAGAATCGGCTGGAGATGCACGTCTGGCTGCGGATACAGTTCGCCGCCTCTTCCGAGGCCTAGCTGCGTGCCCCCAAGGACGAAAAACGGGACGTCGCTGCCGAACTCGTTGGCCATTTGGAGCAGACGCTCCAGTGGGACGATCTTTCCCGCCAAGACCGGGAGAGCTAGAAGGACCGCTGCTGCGTTGCTGGAGCCTCCGCCCAGGCCTCCACCCATGGGGATGTGTTTTTCCAGTTTGAACCGGACGCGAGCTGCGATGTTCATTTGGTCCAGAAGCGCGTGTGCGGCTCTTAAAATCAGGTTGTCGGGGATTGCTTTCGGATCTTCGATGGAGACTTCGCGGCGGCGGGCTCTTTCGAATTCGATGGTGATTTCGTCGGCCAGGGAGACGGTTTGGAAGACGGTGCGGAGGTCGTGAAAGCCATCGGGGCGTTTCGCCAGGACTCGCAGGTCGAGATTGATTTTCGCGAGGGATTTTATGCGGGCGATGCGGGTCACAGGGGAGATCCATTTCACGCAAAGGCGCGAAGCTCGCAAAAGAAAAAACGAATTGGGCCGCCGATGAACGCAGATGAACGCAGATAAAACATTAGTAGTGCAGCAGCGAGTTTACTTTGTGGCCGGGGATTTTGTCGCGGCCTTTCAGGAAATCCAGCTCGATTACGAAGCTTAAGCCGACCAAATTTCCGCCTAGCTTTTCCACCAGGTGAGCAACCGCCTTCGCGGTGCCTCCGGTGGCGAGCACATCGTCGACGATCAGGACTTTCTGGCCGGGCTCGATCGCGTCTTTGTGAATCTCCAGAATATCGGTTCCGTACTCAAGCTCGTATTCGACACGCTCGGTCGGCGCTGGAAGTTTCTTGGGTTTACGGATCGGCACAAAGCCGGCGTTGAGGGCGTAGGCTACGGCGGGAGCGAAAATGAAGCCGCGCGCTTCGATGCCGGCGACGACCTCAATTCCCTTCCCTTTATAAGCGGCTCCTAAATCGTCGATCACGGCGCGCAGGCCTGCCGCGTTCTGAAGGAGCGTGGTGATGTCGTAAAAATTGACGCCGGGCTTAGGAAAATCCGGCACTTCTCGGATCAGGGATTTTAGGTTCATTCGTTAGCGGATATGGAAACCACTCAATTCTAGCACCGGCACCTCACTTACCTGGACCGACCGCACGTCGGCGAAGCGAGGTCCCTGGCGCAAGCGCGCTTCAAAGTCGTCGAGTTGCGCCTGGGTGCCGTTGGCGTGCGCTTCGACGCTCCCGTCGTCGAGGTTCCTAGCCCATCCGGTGACGCCCGCCGCATGGGCGGAACGCTCAGCAAAATAGCGGTATCCGACGCCTTGCACGCGGCCGGAGATCAGAAAACGGTGTGCTTTGATGGCACCCATGTATTCTAGGTTATTACGTGCTGACATTGAATCCGGAACTGGCTCTAATTTTCGATCTCGATGGCGTGGTGATCGATTCGATGCCTACCCACACGCTGGCCTGGGAGCGGTATCTTGAAGCGAACGGCATCGATCCCGGCGACGTTGAGGCTCGCATGCATGGGAAACGCAACGACGACCTGGTACGCGATCTTTTTGGCGCGCATCTGGACGCAGCCGCCGTGTTCGAACACGGCGCCGCCAAGGAGCGTCTATTTCGGGAAATGATCGGCTCGACGCTGGAGGAAAAACTGGTGCCCGGCGTCCGGGAGTTTCTCGCTGAAGCATCGAAGACGGTGCCGCTCGCGGTGGGAACGAACGCGGAGCCCGCCAATGTCGACTTTACTTTGAACGGTGCGGGAATCCGGCAATATTTCCGGGTCATTGTCGACGGATCGCAGGTGGCGCGCGCGAAACCTGCGCCCGATGTTTATCTGCGAGGCGCGGAGCTGTTAGGCGTCGATGCCGCCAACTGCATTGTTTTCGAGGACTCTCCGGTGGGGATTGAGGCGGCGCGCGCGGCGGGAATGAGGGTGGTGGGTTTGCTGACGCATGCCGCGCGGCTGGAACATGTCGACTTCGCGGTGCGCGATTTTCTTCAGCCGGAACTGGCCTTATGGCTTTCCGGGCAACTGTCGATATCAGAAAGGTCATGAAGTACATCGGCTTCCCAAAACCGCTTCCTGTGGTCGCGGCTCGTTTTGGCGGTGCTCCCGGGCGGCGACACGGCACGCACGAGTGCGTGCGCCACTGGGCATGGGGAGTTATTGCTGTTGCGGTCTGCTTGCACGCACAGGAAGTTGTCTCTTTGGAGCAGGCTGCCTCGCGGACTGGCGCGGATTTCGCAGCCGTGTACGAAGGCCGCTCCGTCACGGTGCGCGCGCAGGTTGCGTCGCCTCCGATTTGGGCGTTCGGGATGTATTATCTTCCCCTCCGCGATTCGAGCGAGCACGGGCTAATTCTGCGCGGCGAGCACGAGCAGTTTGCCAGCTACGAGCAGGGCGACTGGGTGGAGGCGCACGGGAAGATCGAAAGCCGCGCGGGACTGCCCCTGATGGTTCCGGATTCGATGGAGAGAGTGCGGCAAGGGCCGCCGGCGACGGCCAAATCGCTGCCGCTGGCGGACGCCGCGAGTCTCCGTTACGTCGGGCTGCTGGTGGATACGCACGGCACGGTAGCGAGAATCGGCGAGAGCGTGGGCGGCACGGTGGTGCAATTGTCCGATCATGGCGCTTCGGCGCTAGCCTTTTTGCCGCGCTCGCCGTCGGTGAGCAACGACCTGCCGACGCGAATCCATGTGGGCGATAAAGTGGCCGTGACGGGGCTGGTCACGCAATACGCGCCCCGGCCACCTTTCAATGGCGATTTTCAGATCATGCTTGCGGCTCCGGGGGATTTGAAAGTCTCCGGATCCGGATCGACTCTAATGCCGCTGCTAGTTCTGGCCGTGATCGCCGCCGGCGGATTGGTGGGTCTGTGGTGGCTTCGAGGAAGGCGGCTGACCGAGCAACATAGTACGATGCGCACGTTCCACACGCTATGCGAAGAGATCATCGCGGCACCGTCGCCTTCGGAGATCGCCGAGAAGCTGATGACGGTGGTGCCGGCGATCACGCAGGCGACGGGCGCCTGGCTGTACATCTTCAATCGCCGGACGAAATCGCTGGAACGTGTGCCCACCGAGGCCGATCCTGAACCGATGGTGGTACCGGTCGAGACGCAAGAAAGCGATGAACTGGCCAATGGAGCCGCGGTCTGCTTCCAGAATCGCAAGCAGTTAAACATTCCGGATGTGCGCCGCAGCCAATACCTGAACACACGAACGAAGCAAAACTCTCCGCGCTCCGCGATGATCGTGCCGCTGACTACGCAGGGCGACGTGCTGGGCGTGCTGGAAGCAGGCAACGCCAACCGGGTGGGATATTTCACCATCGAAGAACAAGCATCCATTCAGCACCTAGCCAACCAGGTGGCCGCCGCGTTGAAGCTGCAGGAGCAGCGCCAGATCCGCGAGCAGCTTTTCCGCAGCGAGAAACTGGCCGCGACGGGGCAGTTAATCTCCGGGGTGGCCAATGAACTGCGCGCGCCGCTCGAAGTGATCCTGCATTTATCGCTACAACTGGCGACCGCATTGGCGAGCCCTGCGGGGGAGCCGGAGGCGGAGAGGGACTTGCGCCTGCTGGCGGCTGAGTCGCGCCGCGCTTCCGAAATCGTGTCCCGGCTGGTGTCCTTCGCGCGGCCGGAGGATTCCGAAGCGCGGCGGTTCGACGTGAACGCGCTACTGGCCGGCCTGGTGGAGTTTCGCGAGCCGGAGTGGAAGGCGATGGAGCTGCGTTTGCAGAATCGGCTGGCCCCGGAACCGGCGTTCGTCATGGGCGCGCAGGGACAGATGGAACAGGTATTTCTAAACCTGTTGGTGCACGCCGAGCAATCCGCGGCGGATGTGCCTTCAAAAACCGTAACCGTTGCCACCAGCATGATTGCGGGGCGGGTGCTGGCCGAGATCGGGTATTCGGCTCGCTCCGAAGGCGAGGACGCGAACTCGGACCCGTTCGCGGAGAGCCGGACCTCGGGAGCGGGCGCGCTATCTCTGGGCGTCTGCCGCAGCATCGTCAACAACCATGGCGGCGGAATGCGATTTAGCGCGCGTGGCGGATTCGCGTACTTTGAAGTGGACCTGCCGATGGTGCGGACGGAAGCGCCCATCGACCCGAGCATGGCGGGAAGACCGGATCGCGCCCTCACCATCATGCTGGTGGATCCGGACCATGGCCCGCAGCGCCAGCTTCTGGGTCTGCTGAGCGTGCGGGGACATCGCGTGGTGCCGGCGTCGGAGGAAGAGGCGGCGGACCTGGCGCAGCGGCTGCGGTTCGACGCGGTGCTGTGGGCGATGCGCCTGTCACCATCGGGGAGTTCGAAGTGGAGCGAATTTCAGGAGCGCGCCCGGGCCTCAGTTACGGCGTTCGTTCTGGTGAGCGACGGCTACGACGCGGAGTTGGCGCGGAGCATCGAAGACGGCGGAAATTTTCTATTGGGCCGGCCGGTTCAGGAATCCGAACTGGATCGCATCCTGCGGCAGATCGACGCGCGAGCGCCAGCGCCGGCGCGGCGTTAGCGATAGTCGCGCGAGCGCCAGCGCCGGCGCGGCGTTAGCGATGCAGAAAAAGTAGCAGCAGCATCCGCATGACGAGATACGCCGCGATGAGCAGAATCCACATATAATGACGCGCGAATAGCCGCCCCGCGCGTTCGAGGAGGGTCTCCCGGTGCGCGCGGACAGGCTGGCCGTCGAGATAGCGCGCGACTTCGGTGTTCAAGTCAAGCGCCGAAGCGTAGCGATCCTCCGGCCTTTGCGCCATGGCTTTCGCGCAAATCGCCGTTAGAGCGGTGCGCGCCGGCTCGCGGGAGGAAATCTCGCGCAGGATTGCTCCAAGGGAAAAAATATCGGAGCGGGTGTCCATCGCGGCGCCGGCCGCTTGCTCAGGCGCAACGAATCCGCGCGTGCCTGCGATCGAACCGCGGCGGGCCAGCGCGGCTACGCCCCAATCGAGCACGAGCGCTTCGCCGAACGCGCCGACCATAATATTTTCGGGCTTCAAATCGCCGTGGACGATGCCTCGGGAATGGGCGAAGGCGACGGCTTCGCAGATCTTCTGGAAGACGCGCAGGCGGTCGGCGAGGGGGGCGTGAAACTCGCTGAAGGGCGCGCCATCGACCAGCTTCATCGCGTAGAACAGGCGTCCATCGGGAAGGCGGCCGGCGTCGTGGACGGGGACGATTCCGGGATGTTCGAGCGCGGCCATGATGCGGGCTTCGTCGGTTTCTTCGGCGTCGTCGAGGACTTTGAGCGCGATCATGCGGCCGAGCGCGGTGTCCTCGGCTTTATAGACCGCACCCATACCTCCGCGTCCGATTTTTTCGACGATGCGATAACGCGTGCCGGTGGTATCGGGGACGTCGACAATCTGGCGCAAGCGTGCGAGCGCGTGGTCGGAGAGATAGTTCACAGGAGCTCCGATTCGCGGCCGTCGACGCTCCGCAGGCGGTCTAGAAGCAATTTGCGAAATTCGCGGCGCGACCACGCCAGACGGTTGGTGACGGTGGTCACGGGAATCGCGAATTCCTGGGCGAGGGCGGAGTAACTGGTCGGCTCGTCCAGATCGTAGCGCGAGAATATTTCGAACTCGGAGCGTTTGCCGCGCGTTTCGCAAAGCTGGCGCAGATCGTCGAGCGCGAGAGCGAACAGGCTGCGGACCCATTCGCGGTGGAACGATTCTTCGGGGCTCGTATCGGGCGAGGGAGGATGCTCCCGCAGCTCGCCTTCGGCGGTTGCGTAATCGAGTGAAAGAACCGTCGTATCGCCGCCGCGCTTCCATCGCGAGGCGGCCTTCTTTTCATTCGCGATATAGCCTTCGAGGCAGGTGCGGAGAAACGTCCGGAAACTGCCTTTTGAAGGATTGTAGGCGCGGAAGAAGTCCTTTTCCATGGCGCGCGTGAAGAAGCCTTGCGTGTAGTCCGCGGCGTCGTCAGCGTCGCAATGCCATTTGATGCGGACGAATTTATAAACCGGTTTCCAGTACGCGTCGACCAGCGCTTCAAACGCCTGTCGGCGTTCCGTTGCGTCGGTGCTCTGCGCAGCCAGCACCGCGGATCGTCGCGTACTTGGGAAACGCATCAGCGTGCCGCGAGTTGCCGCAGAACGTAGGGCAGGATTCCGCCGCTGCGGTAGTATTCCGATTCCTGCGGCGTGTCGATACGGACGATCGCTTCGAATTTCTTCGTCGCGCCGTCCTGCACGGCCGTGACCCGAGCCTTGGTCTTGCCACTCGACTCCACCGCTTCCGGAACGCCTTGGATCGCAAACGTTTCGAAGCCCGTCAAGCCAAGCGAATCGCGATTCTGGCCTTCCAGGAATTGCAGAGGCAGCACGCCCATGCCGACGAGGTTCGAGCGGTGAATCCGCTCAAAACTTTCCGCCAATACGACGCGGACGCCCAGCAGCAAGACGCCCTTCGCCGCCCAGTCGCGCGACGATCCCGAGCCGTATTCCTTGCCCGCAACGATCAGCAGAGGCACGCCGTCCTTTTGGTACTTCACCGAGGCATCGTAGATGAACATCTTCTCGCCCGATGGAACGTGCGTGGTCCAGCAGCCTTCGGTTCCCGGAGCCATCTGGTTGCGCAGGCGAATATTCGCCAGCGTGCCGCGCACCATGACTTCATGATTGCCGCGGCGCGCGCCGTAGGAATTGAAATCCGCGGGCTTCACGCCCAGGGAGACGAGATATTTTCCCGCCGGACTATCCACCGCGATGTTGCCCGCCGGAGAAATATGATCGGTGGTGACTGAATCCCCAAGCACCGCCAGCGCACGGACACCCGAAAAATCCTTCACGTGCGTCTTGGGATCGGCCATGTCGTCGAAGTACGGCGCGCGCTTGATGTAGGTCGAGTGGTCGTCCCACGCGTACAGATCGCCGATGGGAACCTTGATCGAATTCCAAGTCGCGTCTCCGGCAAACACTTCCGAGTATTGCTTCGCGAACATTTCCTGGCGTACGGATTTTTTGAGCACCGCCTGCACTTCCTCGGGCGACGGCCAGATGTCGCGCAGAAATACATCGTGCCCTTGCTGATCCTGTCCGATCGGATCGTTCGCGATATCGGCATCGACCCGCCCTAAAAGCGCGTACGCGACCACCAGCGGCGGGGATGCGAGATAGTTTGCGCGCACCAGCGGATTCACGCGGCCTTCGAAGTTCCGGTTTCCCGAAAGCACGCTCGCCACGGTCAGTTTTTCTTTTTGCACCGCGGCCGCGACCTCTTCCGGCAAAGGTCCACTGTTGCCGATGCACGTGGTGCATCCGTAGCCGACCAGATTGAATTTCAACTCTTCGAGATACGGTACCAACCCGGCGTCGGAGAGATAATCCATTACCACTTTCGATCCCGGCGCAAGGCTGGTCTTCACCCAGGATTTTGATTTGAGTCCACGTTCCACAGCCTTCTTCGCGACCAAGCCTGCGGCGATCATCACCGACGGATTCGATGTATTCGTGCAGCTCGTAATCGCGGCGATCACCACGCTGCCATCGCTAACGATGCCGTTCGATTTCGGCGTCGCGCCTAGCGCCGTCAAGAAATTCTGCTTCACATCCGGCAGATTGATGCGATCCTGCGGACGCTTCGGACCAGCCAGCGATGGCACTACCGTCGAAAGATCCAGGGTCAGAGTGTCCGAATACAAAGGCTCCGGCGCACCGTCGACGCGGAACAATCCCTGTGCCTTCGCATAGGCTTCTACCAACTCGACCAGTTCCGGAGGCCGGTTGGTCATGCGCAGATAATCCAGCGTCACGTGGTCGATGGGAAAGACGCCGATGGTCGCACCGTATTCGGGAGCCATGTTTGCAATCGTCGCGCGATCGGCCACACTCAACGCACTCAACCCATCGCCGTAAAACTCGACGAACTTCCCGACTACACCCTTTTTTCGAAGCATCTGCGTGACGAATAACACGAGATCCGTGGCAGTCGCGCCTTGTGGCAACTTGCCGTCCAACTTAAAGCCGACCACTGCCGGCAGCAGCATCGTCGCGGGCTGGCCCAGCATGCACGCCTCCGCCTCGATTCCGCCGACGCCCCACCCGACTACGCCGAGCCCATTGATCATCGTGGTATGCGAATCGGTACCGACTACGGTATCCGGATACGCTTGCCCATCGGCGCTGAAGACCACCGGCGCCAGATATTCCAGATTCACCTGATGCACGATGCCGGTATCGGGCGGCACGGCGCGGAAATTCTCAAACGACGTCTGTCCCCAGCGCAGAAACTCATAGCGCTCGCGGTTACGTTGAAATTCGAGCAGGGCATTTGCCGCGAACGCGCCCTTGGTCCCGAACTCGTCCACCTGCACGGAGTGGTCAATCACCAGATCGACTGGAATCAGCGGATTGGCCTTTTTGGGATCGGCGCCCATTTTCGCGAGCGCGTCCCGCATCGCGGCCAAGTCCACTACGCAGGGCACTCCCGTGAAATCCTGCAGTAGGACACGCGCCGGCCGAAAATTAATATCGCGCGCGGCGGCCTTGGGATCCCATTTCGCGACGTACTCGATATCGCCCTTCTTCACGGTCGCGCCGTCCTCGAACCGCAGCAGGTTTTCAAGCAGAATCTTGATCGAATACGGAATCCGGGAAAGCTTGGCGACCCCCGCCTCCTCAAGCGCGGCCAAACGGAAAATTTCATAGGTACGGCCGCCAGCGGAAAGCTTGCCTGCGGCGTGGAAGGAGTTCAAACTTTTCATGGGTAATTCCATCTTATCGCGCGCAGGCGTAGAATCGAAGCAGGAGCGCGAAGACACTCATTTCCGTCGCAGAGTTCGACCGGCTGGAAGAAGAAGAGTTCCGTTATGAACTCGATGAGGGTGAACTTATCACAATGACCAGGCCACGAGTGAGACACAAGCGTATCGAGGGGAACTTGTATTTCGCCCTCCGCTCCTACCTTGAAAACAATCCAATCGGGTTCTCGGCGCGGATATCCTCTTTGTTCTCGGCCCCGCGACGAAGCGTGCTCCCGACGTTTCTGTGGTTTTCGGAGCGTTGATCCCGACCAGGAAATTCAAGGAGCTCCGGAAATTGCCGCCGAGATCCTATCGCCATCGAACAGCCGCCGCGCCATGCAGCGCAAACTGGAACAATTCTTCGCGAGCGGCTGCAAGCTCGCGTGGGTCATCGACCCTAATAAACGCACAGTAGAAGTCTGGGAATCGGCGTCCGGTCCATCTCGAACACTCCTCGAAACCGACCCACTCGAAACGCCACTGCTGCCGGGCGTTGCTCATCGGATAGCAAAGCTTTTCTAGTCCTCGCACTCACGTGACGGGGTTATGCCCTGGCATAAGCTGGGGGACCACGACCAGCTACATGTACTCCGGCACTTCGATACCGAGCACACCGAGTGTCTTTTCCAGCTGCTCAAGGTAGTATTTCGTCATCCATAGTAAAAAGCTTTTTTTATCGACGTCCGTCTCGGAAAGTACTGGAAACTCATGATAGAAATTGCTATAGGATTGCGCGAGTTGAAACGCGTACCGGGCGACGTGCGCGGGTTCTCCACTCGCCACAGCCCTCTCGATCGCCGATCCCGCCTTTGAGGCTGCCAGTAATAACTGCCAACAATCCTCCTGGGCTAATTGTCGCGCCATAATCTCTTGAGTCAATACCGCACTGAAGTCCGGGAGCGACTCCCCTCGCTCAGTCAGCTTTCTCAAAATATTCCGCGCCCGAACCGCCGAGTACTGAACATAGGGACCCGTTTCGCCTTCGAAACTGAGCGCCTCCGCGAAATCGAACGCGATTACGGAATTGCGCGTGAATTTCAGCATGAAGTAGCGCAGCGCCCCAATGGCGATGTGTGTGGCAGCACGTCGCCGCGTCTCCTCCGGCTCATCCTGATGCCGCGAGGTCACTTCGTCGAGCGCCTTCTCGATCAGCTTGTCGACAAGATCGTCCGCCTTGACGCCGATCCCTTTACGACCCGCCACCTGGACGTAAGGCAGCCTCTTATCTTCTTCGGACAACTCAATTCCCAGTTCGATGCAAGTCCGCGGCGACAACGCCACCATCTCGTAATTAAAATGGATGCTGTTGTCCGCCTGTGTGTTGTAATCAAGCGCGCGCAGGCCCGCCACCACGACGTCCTGCAAATACGACTGCCGCGTGTCGATCACGTTGTAGACACGCGATCCTTTTCCAAACTCCGGAGTTCCGGTCCGCGGTACATCGGTCGAAGCCCAGACTTCGTGTCCGTTCGGATACGTATGCCACTTGCGATAGTAAAAATCCTTACCGAGCAACCCGAATTTCCAAAGCTGATAGGCGATATCCTTGCCGACGTAGGTAACTGTGCCGTTCGACCGCACGATCACCTTGCTATCGTCATCACCCTCGACCGACCCCTCACGGAAGGCCGACCCCGGCATCACCCAGCACCCCTTATTCTTGCCCTCCGTCTCGAAATAGATCGCCTTGCGATCCTTTAATTGCTCAAACGCAGTGGCCCAAAATTGCAGGTGAAGTATCTCACTCTCACGAGGCAAAACGTCGTAAGCGATCCCCAGCCGCCACATGGTCGCGATATGCGCATTGACGATCGCATCCGCCACCAGATGGGCCAATTCCGCCTCGATTCCGTGCCCCGCTTCGATCGAATGCAGCGTCGCGTGACGCCACTGGAGGGCATCCTTGTGCTCGTCATAATACTGCGACGTCTTCGCGTACACATCCCAGCAGACGTAATCGAACCGCGTATCACGAATCAGCGCGCGCACGTCCTCAATCGACTTTTTTTCGAGATGCTGAAAGCCGACTACGACGTCCGCGACCTGTACACCGGTGTTGTCGATGTAGTTCTGCACCTCAACGCGTTCGCCCGTCGCGCGCAGCATGCGGACGAACGTGTCACCCAAGATCGCATTACGCAAATGGCCGATATGCGCCGCCTTGTTCGGATTGATATTGGTATGCTCGACGATAATTTTAGTCCCCGTTTCTCTCGAAACCGCTCCCGCGCCTGTGAGCACTCCATAGCCGTACACACCGCGATCAAGTCGAACATTCAAATACCCATTCCCGGCAATTTCCATCGCCGCGACGCCCTCAATCGGCCCGCCCGCCGTATCGATTTCGGCCGCAATCGCCTTCGGAGCCTTCTTCAACTGCCGAGCCAGTTGAAACGCCGCAGGCACCGCTAATTCCCCAAACGAAGACTGCTTCGGCTGCTCGATTTGCACCGCCGTTTCGATGCCGTACAAGGACTGAATACGCGCGGCGATAGCCTGGGAGATACGTTTTTCAAGGAGATGAAACATGGAAAAATCCAGTATGGCAGGTACAATGGGAATGTGCCTAAAGTTACCTTCCTCCCTGAGGGGAAGACTGTCGAATTTGAGTCCGGAAAGCTTCCGTACGATGAACACGGCAAACCCGAATCTGTCTTAGATGTCGCCATTAATTTCGGCGTACAGATCGAACACGCCTGCGGAGGAAGCTGCGCCTGCACTACTTGCCATGTGATCGTCAAGAAGGGCGATGAGAATTTGAGCCCTAACCCGCCGGAAGATGACGAACTGGACCGTCTTGACCAAGCTCCCGGCCTGACGCTTCACTCGCGCTTGGCCTGCCAGGCCGTAGTGACCGGCGACGTTACAGTGGAGATCCCAGGCTGGAATCGCAACTACGTCAGCGAAGGCGGCGGCTCGATGAACCTGGGCAACGCCATCCCTCCGCCGAAGAAATAATCAGCGCTTCCGCCCCATCCACAACGCCAAAAACTGATCCACCACATTCTGCGGAACATCGATATAAAGCTTCACCCGCTTGTCTTGCAGCGTAGTCCGCAACCCATCCCAAGCTGCCTGCATCTCCGGCTGATTCGCGGGCGTGTTCAATCGCCCGAGGCCGACGAACGCCTTCAGCGCCCCCTGCACCTCCTCCGCCGATTGGTCGGTCGAACATTCTCCCGACGCGACCCCGCTCAATCCCGTCCGCAAATCGAAATACACGGAGCCGGTCTGAATCGACCCGACTAATTTATTGATATTCGCCAGATTCCCCGTAAACCCCAATTCCACCGGACCGCCAGCGTACACCGCCCAAAATTGCGCCTCCGCCGGAATATCCTTCATCAACGCCGCCAGCGCCGCTGGAGGACCTTTCGACGCTCCGCGCTGATCCAGCAAATACCGCAACGATTCCGTAGGACCCATCGCCGCAGTGGTGGAGCTGATAAACACCACCGCCGCCTTCTCGTCCCCGATCAGGTTGTATCCCTTATATCCAAACCGCTTCGCGCCGCCCTTTTCGAGACGAGGCTCCATCTCATTAGCGAATTTCCCGCGCCCCAGCAGAACATTATTCTTGCCGTTCGAAACGAACAACAGCTCCCAGAGATCCTTCTCCGGATCGAGCCCGGTCTGCTTCGCGAACTCCTCCACCTGCGGAAATTTTCGATCGGCAAGATACTTCTGATAAACCGGCGTCTTTTGAAGCGCCTCAAGCCGCGTCCCCACCAGCAGCGTGGTGTCCTCCGGAATCAGAGTCTCCAGCGCGGGGTCGACCTTCGGTCCAACCGCGGCCTTATGCGAACACCCCGCCAAAACCACCACCGCGACAAGCAGCGGCGTTCTCCGGAAGCAGTTCACCTCAAATTCCTCTCAAAAAAATCCAGCATGCAGGCATTCATCTGATCCGCCGCCGGACCGCTTACTCCGTGGGTCTTCTGCGAATACAACATATATTCAAACTGCTTCCCCGCATTTTGCAGTGCGTTCGTCATCTGTAGGGAGTTCTGGAACAGAACGTTATCGTCCTCGTAATTGTGGATCAGCATCAGCTTTGCCTTCAGGTTCCCGGCCTTAGACGGCAGCGCCGTATTTTTATAAGATTCGAAATTTTCTTTCGGCAATCCCATATAGCGTTCTGTGTAGATCGTGTCGTAATTCATCCAACTGGTCACCGGAGCGCCCGAAATTCCCGCTCGAAAAACGTCCGGAGCATTCAATAGAGCGTTCAGGGTCATGAACCCTCCATAGCTCCATCCATGAATGCCAATCCGCTTCTCATCTGCGAATCCTAAGGACTCCAGGTATTTCACGCCCGCCACCTGATCCGCCAATTCTGCGGCGCCTAGATTCCGAAAAATCGCTGTCTCGAAGCGATGCCCCCGGCCCTGCCCTCCCCGATTGTCGCATTGCCAGATTACGTAACCCTTCTGAGCATAAACCTGGTCCATTCCGATCCCAGGCCAGGAATTGTGCACCGGCAGCATGACTCCTGGACCTCCGTAGACATCCACGATTACCGGATACTTCTTGCCTGCCTGAAAACCCGCTGGCTTGATCAGCCGCCCATAGAGATCGGTCCCATCGGCTGCTTTGAACTTGACGATCTCCGTGGGAAGAATCTCGAACTCGGCTTCCTTGGCGTCGCGATAGATCCCCAATTCTGTCCCGTCTGACGAATGCAATATCGTCCTCGATGGCGATTTCAAAGTCGAATAGGAATCAAGATAATAAGACGCGCTTCCCGAAACATCGTGCCAGCCTTCCGTCTTATCGAGTCTCTGCTTCCCGGAGCCATCAAACTTCACGCTATATAGATGTTGCTCCAGCGGATTTCCCTCGTCCGACATGTACCAGATGCGATCCTCGCCGATGGCGACGATACCCCGCACCTCCCACTCGCCCTTCGTCAACTGCTTCGATTCCTTCCCATCATTCGAGTAAAGATAAATGTGCCGATACCCGTCCTTCTCGCTGGTCCATAAAAATCTCTTGCCGTCTTTTAGAAATCGGACGTCCCCGTCGATATTGATCCAATAAGGGTCCGCTTCCCGCAAAATCGCCGATGGCATGTTCGAATCGACGCCGATAGAAAACAATTCCAAGCGATTTTGCACCCGGTTCATCCGAACCGCGTACACACTCCGCGAATCCGGCATCCATCCCGCCCGGGCGATCAAATACGCGTACCGCGTATCGCCGACCTCCAGCCATCGTGTCGATCCTCCCGCCGCCGGCACCACACCGAAATGCACATCGGCATTGTTCTCGCCCGCTTGCGGATACCTTTCAGGCTCGTATCGCGCCCGAACCCCGAGCACGTCCTCATGCGGCACGATTGGCTCGCGGCTGATGTCAAATTGCAAATACGCGATCGACTTCGAATCCGGCGACCACCAGTAAGCAGTGCCCAACTCCAGCTCTTCCGGATACACCCAGTCGAGCTCTCCATTCAGCAGAGTGTCGGACCCGTCGTGCGTCAGCCGAACTTCTTTCCCCGTCGCGATCTCCAGCGTGTACAAATCCGACGCTCGTCGAAACGCCACCATCTTTCCATCCGGCGATAATTTCGCGTCTTCCTCCGGCTCCGCCGTTTTTGTTAACTGATCCCACTTGCCCGTTTCAACGTGAATCAGAAATAAATCCCCACCCGTGGAATACAAAACATCTTTCCCCGACGCCGAAAATTCCGCTGCGCCCGATTCCACATAACGGTTCGTCCAGCCGTAAGCCCCTTCCTCCGGTCCCTTCACGGCCGCCTTGTCCAATGCATCCGTCGAAACCAACTCCTTCGACGTCCTCTTAGCCGGATCGTAAATCCGCAGCGAAGTATCTTTCAAAAACAGAAATGTCTTCCCATCCGGAGCCCATGTCGGCGGACCCTCACCTTCATGTTTAATCGACTTCAGCGACTCGAGCGTGACCGGTTTCGTCTGCCCCAAAATCGGCAGAACTATCAGGAACAAAAAAAGATATCGTCTCGGCATCGTATATTAATTAACTGTGAAGATAACATTTTGGGGTGCCGCCAGGACTGTAACCGGCTCCATGCACCACGTAGAAACGGGCGACAAGAACTTTCTCCTCGATTGCGGCTTGTATCAAGGGCGACGCCAGGAAGCTTTCGATCGCAACAGTCATTTTCCTTTCCCGGCCGATTCCATCGATTCCGTGATTCTCTCTCATGCACACATGGACCACTCGGGTAATCTCCCTACCCTTGTGCGCAACGGATTCCGCGGTCCCATCTATACCACTCCCGCGACTATCGATCTGGACCTCGCCATGCTCGCCGACTCAGCGCACATCCAGCAAGCCGACGCAGAATTCTGCAACAAACGCCGCGCCCATCGCAAATCGAAGGGCTTGGACGACCGCGAGTGCGCCCCTCTCTACACGCTTGACGATGCCGCGCATACTTATCCTCTGTTCCAGGCGGTCAAGTTGGGGGTATGTAAGAGAGTCTCGGATGCTCTCTGTTACCGCACCTTCGACGCCGGCCACATGTTAGGATCGACTGCGATGATCGTCGAAGCCGAAGGCGTGCGTCTTGCTTTCTCCGGCGACGTCGGACGCGTCGGCATCCCCATCATCCGCGACCCTCAACCCCTCGACCCCGCGGACTATCTCATCATGGAGTGCACCTACGGCGATCGACTCCACGCTCCCATCGGCCACGCCGAAGACAGATTGGCAGACATCGTGAACCGCACTGCGAACCGCGGCGGCAAGATCATCGTTCCCTGTTTCGCCGTCGGCCGCACCCAGCAGGTCGTGCTGATGCTCCATCAGCTAATGGAGGCCAATCGCATCCCTTCGATCCCCATGTTTGTCGACAGCCCTCTCGCCATCAACGCCACCGAGGTCTATCGTAAACACCCAGAATGTTATGACGAGGAAGCGCGCAAATTCTTACAACAGGACGAAGACCCCTTCGGCTTCTCGCGCCTGAAGTACGTCCGCGAGGCCAACGAATCGAAAAAGCTCAAGGATCTCCACGGGCCCGTAGTCATCATCGCCTCCTCCGGCATGTGCGAAGCCGGACGCATTCTCCATCACCTCCGCAACAATATAGAGGACCCGCGCAACACCGTTCTGATCACCGGCTTCCAGGCGCCTTATACCCTCGGCCGCAAAATCCAGGACCGCCAACGCGAAGTACCGATCTTCGGCGAGCCCATGGCTCTCCGCGCCGAAGTCGTGTCGCTGGAAGAACTGAGCGGCCACGCCGACCAGCACGAATTAATCGAATGGATGCGCCCCATCGCCAAGGGTTTAAAGAAAGTGTTCCTGGTCCACGGCGAACCAGGCCCGGGCGCAACCCTGGCCGCGCGGATCACTAAAGAATACGGAATAGACGCCCACATGCCTGCCCGTGGCGAATCCATCTCAATTCCCTGAAATTCAACCCTCGACATCGGGAACTCTAGGGCCAGCGCAATTCTACTCGCTCTGGTTCGCAAATCGTGAAACAGCCGCGCGAAAGCGAGGATCTTCCCTCGTAGTTCCATCTCATCAATAAAGGGTTTTTATGAAGAAGCTTTACTCTATTCTCCTGACACTCGGAGCTCTGCCGGCTTTTGCCGGCAACGTTACCTATCTCGCTCTGGGCGATTCCATCTCATTCGGGTACAATCCCAACATTGTTCCTCCGCCTGTGTCCCAGTACATCGGATACCCGCAAATCGTCGCGGCGGACCTGCACCTGCCTGCCGGCGCGGAAATTAACGCTTCCTGCCCGGGCCAAACCAGTGCGAGTTTCCTGAATTACCTCACCCCTGACAACGGTTGCCAAGCCTTTATATCGACCATCGGCCTGCACACCAGCTATGCCGGCTCCCAAGCCGCATTCGCCGTGCAGGAGCTGTTAACCAATCCCATTAACTTGGTGACCTTAAGTATAGGAGGCGACGACCTGTTGCTACTACAACAGCAGTGCTCCCCTCCGGGATTTACCGCGGCGTCTTTTCAGGCCTGCGTAGAAGCGAATCTCCCAGGCGTCCTGAGTGCTTACGCCGAAAACCTGACCCAGATTCTTGCCGAAATTCGGTCCGTCTATAAGGGTAAACTTGTCCTCGTCTTATACTCCGCACCCAACACCGACCCGCTTTTTACCTTCGTCGTCGAGCAACTAAACAGCGTGATGGAACTGGTCAGCTCGAATTTCGGAGCAACAATAGGCGACGGTTTCACCGCGTTTCAGATCGCGTCGGCTCTCTTTGGCGGCGACCCCTGCAAAGCCGGCCTGCTCGTGCCGTTGAAAACCGGCGGCTGTGACGTCCATCCCACCGTCTACGGGCAAGGCCTGCTTGCCTTGACCGTTTTGCAACCCCATTCCCCCGTGCTCACGTCGGGCAGCAGTTGCAACGGCGCGTACGCTGGAACCTTCAACGGCAATGTAACCGTCTCCAACCTTCAGGTATGTATCCTGGTCGGCGGCGGCGTCACCGGAAATATCGACTTGGACGGCGGCGTTCTCGCGATGAACACGGTTACGATTGGCGGAAATGTCCAAGCGGAGGGCGCGGCAACTCTATCGATCGGTCCAGCCACGATAATCGACGGCAACCTGCAAATCCAGAATCTCCCCTCCTGGATGCCGCCTAGCCAGGTCTGCGGGGCGAGCGTTAAAGGCAACTTCCAGTTTCAGAACAATGGAAACGCCATCGCGATCGGCTCCGCCCCCTCTTGCCCGGGCAACATGATCGGCGGTAACCTCCAGGTCCACAACAACTCCGGCGCGACCGCGATCTTCGGCAACACCGTTGGAGGCAACTTGCAGGATCTGAACAATACCGGGACCTCGCAGGTCTTCGGTAACACGATTCAGAAGAACCTGCAATGCCAGAACGATTCCGCGATCACCGGAGGCGGAAACCTCGCTGCGCAAAAGCAAGGTCAATGCGCGGCGTTCTAAGGCGCCGGTTCCGTCATCGTTGCTCGCAAAAGTGGGGCAGGTTCCGGACCTGCCCTGCGTCCGACAAGTTAAGCGGCGTTTCGAAACACTTTAAGCGTTACGCGCTCTATGAAGTGTCATTCTAAATGTCTCCTTTCCTTCTACTCTCCCTCTGCTTGTTTCTCGATACCAGTCCTCCTAAACAACCCAATCCAACCCCCGTCCTTCGAGCCCAAATCCTGCTGTCCCGAGCCCACTTTTCTGTAGGTGAAATCGACGGTCTGCCTGGCACCAACTTTCGCAACGCCCTAAAAGGCTTCCAAACCGCCCATGATCTGCCGCCAACGGGAGCTCTCAATAAGCAGACCTGGGCCGCTCTCAATAAAGACACAGCGGCTGCGTTAATCTCATACACCATAACGAAAGAAGATGTAGCGGGCCCCTTCGTAAAAATCCCAGACGACTTAATGGCGCAAGCGCAATTATCAGCGATGAATTACGAATCCATCGACGCGGAACTTGGAGAGCGTTTCCATTCCGCCCCTTCCCTGCTTCACAAACTAAATCCGCGCAAGCCCTTTGACCAGCCGGACACGGAAATCTGGGTCCCTGATGTGAACATGCCCGTCCCCTTGAAAGCCGCCTCCGTCACCGTGAGCAAGTCGATGAACACCGTAACTGCTCTCGACAGCGACGGCAAAGTGCTGGCGAAATTCCCGTGCACATCCGGCAGCGATCACGACCCTCTTCCTCTAGGCGAGTGGAAGGTAAAGGACGTCGTCTACAATCCGCCCTTCTACTACAACCCTGACCTTTTCTGGGACGCCGACGATGCCACGCAAGCCAAAGCTAAAATCGCCCCCGGCCCCAGAAATCCCGTTGGCGTGGTCTGGATCGGCATCACCAAAGCGCACTATGGACTCCACGGCACTCCCGCTCCCGCCGTAGTCGGACACGCCCAATCGCACGGGTGCGTCCGCATGACCAATTGGGATGCGCTGGAGCTATCGAAGATGGTGGCTGCACGGACGCCCGTTTACTTCAAAGAAAAATGATCTTTCTTCTTTGCCTGCTGGCATTTCAGGGGACCGATGCAGCCCTTCACATTTCTTTGCCGATAAAAGACCTGAAAGCCTCCGACATTCACGACACATTCAACGAACGCCGCGGAGGAGGCACGCGCCCTCACGAGGCCACCGACATCATGGCCCCTCGCGGTACCCCCGTGCTTGCGGTGAATAACGGAAAAATCGAGAAACTCTTCTTAAGTAAACCTGGCGGTAATACCATCTATCAATTCGATCCCACGGAGCGTTACTGCTACTATTACGCTCACTTGGATCACTACGCCGAAGGTCTGGAACCGGGCAAATTAGTCCACCGGGGGGAAGTCATCGGCTACGTAGGCAGCACCGGCAACGCGGACCCGGCGGTCCCTCACCTCCATTTCGAAATCCACGAACTGAGTCCCGAAAAACACTGGTGGCAGGGCAAGCCCATCAATCCTTACCAATACCTGTTAAACGCCCTTCGATGACTATTCTCTACGCCAGACACAGATACCGAAATCCAGCGCGTGCCATGCGGGATTTGTCGAACACATTCCGCCCATCGAGAACGATTGCCGTGCGCATCGACGAACAGACAGATTCCCAGTCCAGGTCGCGATACTCCGGCCACTCCGTCACCAGAACCAGGGCGTCGGCATCGCGCGCGGCATCGAACGGAGAGGCGCAGCAGGTCACTTCCAGGTCTGCGTGCTCGCGGCGAAAGCGATCCATCGCTACCGGGTCGTGCACCCGTACGCGCACCCCTCGTTCGACCAATTTTCGGGCGATCTCGATGGCGGGAGCTTCCCGTAAATCATCGGTGTGTGGCTTAAACGCCAGGCCTAGCAGGCCGATGGTTCGACCTTTCAAAATTTTCAATTCCTGAAGCAACTTCTCGACAATTCTCTCCCGCTGGCGCCGATTAATTTCCCGCGCCGCCTTCACAATCGGCATGTCCAAACCGTACTCGGCCGCCGTCGAAACCAACGCCGCAGTATCTTTCCCGAAGCACGAGCCGCCCCACCCAATTCCCGCTTGCAGGAACCGCGTGCCAATGCGCGCATCCAGGCCCATGCCCTTTGCCACCTGGGTGATATCCGCGCCGACCTTTTCCGCCAGCGTTCCGATTTCGTTGATGAAACTGATCTTCAACGCCAGGAACGCATTGGCCGAATACTTGATCAATTCGGCCGACTGGAGATCGGTCGAAATCAGAGGCACCGCGCCCAATCCTTCCGGACGCGGCAGGTAGGATGGAGCCTGAAAGGTTTGTTCCAGCACTGGCCGGTAGAGTGTGTACAGGACCTCAGCAGCGTGTTCTTCATCTGTGCCGATAACCACGCGATCGGCATAAAGGCTGTCGTAGATCGCCGTCCCCTCGCGCAGAAATTCCGGGTTGGACGCGACCGCAAAGCTGCAGTCCGCGCGCTCGCCGGCCGCCTCCCGCACCAGGGATCCCACCCAGTTGCCGCTGCCGATCGGGACAGTGGACTTATTTACCACTACGGTGTAAGGTTGCCCGAGATGTCGGCCGATCCGGCGGGCCGCGGCTTCCAGGTAACTCAAATTCGGAGCGCCCGTTCCGCTCGAAGGAGTTCCTACGGCGATAAACACCACCTGTGCCGCGGGAATCGCCTGCGAATAATCGGTGGTGAAGCGCAAATGGGCCCGCGCGCCGGCGATCAGCTCCGCCAGATGCGGCTCATAAATCGGAACCTCGCCATGCTCCAGCGCCGCGATTTTGTCCTCCGCCACGTCCACGCACGTGACGTCGTGTCCCAAAAACGCGAGGCACGCACCCGTCGTCAAGCCCACGTACCCGGTGCCGATGATGGCTACATTCATAGAGGGATTACCTGCTCCACTGTCCGGAGAATTGCTCCAGGGCGATCCGGACAAGCTGGCTGCGCGTCCTCACGCCGGTTTTATGAAATAGCTGCTGCAACGCTGCCTTTACGGAGCTCTCCGAAATTTCCAGGCGCGCGCCGATCTCCTTGTTGCTCAAGCCTTCGAACACGCCGCGCAGAACGGCTCGCTCGCGTTCGGTGAAATCTTTGCTCTTGGGGCGATCCTCCGGCTGCGAGGCGACGTGCACGATATCGCGCAGGCATCGCTGGTCCACCCAGGTCTCGCCCGCATGGACTTTCCGGATTGCCTCAGCCAACAGTGCCGGAGAACTGTGTTTCAGGAACAATCCTGAGGCGCCCTCATTCAAAATCTGCACCGATTCGGACGGGGTGATTCCTGCCGTGACCATCAATACCCGCGGCGCGAGGCCCAACCCGCGTGCCCGCTCCAGAAAATCGGGAGCGCGCTGGGTGCCGAGATCGTAATCGAGAAGAACCAGATCGACGGCGCTGGTTTGCAGAACTTCGATGGCCTGCGCGACGGAAGAGCAGTCCGCCACCATTTCGAAATCAGGTTCCGCGTCGAGCAGCCTGCTCAAGCTCTCCCGAAACAGGGTGTGGTCGTCCAGTAGCAACAGGCGTATGTTCGGCATTCTTGTTTAGGTCTTCGGCTTCCGCGACCACCGTCAACGAAATTGTAAAACAGCAGCCTTGCGCGCGCGGGACGTACATGAGGTCTCCTCGGAATCCGCGCACCAGGGCGCGCGACACATAGAGTCCCAGCCCGGTGGATTCAGCGCCCGGCTGAAACGGTTGAAACAGCCTCTCCGGCGCCGCCACACCCGTACCGGTATCCTCCACTCGCACCATCACGCGGCCCCCCTCGACCACCGCGGCGATGGTGAAAATCCTCGGATCGGACGACTCCATCGCGCGGGTGCTGTTCTTGGTCAGATTGAGAAAAACTTGCAACAGCGCGTGACGGTCCGCCCACACCAGCGGCAAGGAGGGCGGCAGAATCCATCGCAATTCGATCCCTGCGTCCCGCAACGAAGGCTCGATAACAATGTGCAGTTCGTCCAGCAGAGCCAGGATATCAATGCCATCCAGGGCTTCCGTCGCGGTCTGGCGCAATTCGAGCGACGCAATCCGCTCCAGGCCCGAAACCAGCGTCGCCAGCGCGCGGTAATCTTCGCTCGCCGCCAGCGCGGCATTCCGGCCAAGGTTCGCGTTCACCATGCCGATCGCGCCGCACAGGTTGCGAATCTCATGGCAAACACTGGCGACCACGATGCGCGAGCCGGCCATGAACTGCTCCAGGCTTGATTCTTCGCGGTTGCGCAAATCTTCAGACACGTCCACCACCACTGCAGCCAGCCTGGATCCTGACCGCGTGCGGTAGGTGGAAAACCAGATATTGGCAAGAAACACGTCGCCGTTGTCGCGCCGCCCCGGACATTCCATTTCCGTCCGGAAGAGCTGTGAGCTGGATGAAAATGGGGGAACACTGGCCAGCGCGGGCAGAAAATTCCCGATACGCGCCCCCGGCAGTGTGCCCGCATCGACGTCAAGCAGGTGATGCGCCGATTCGTTCGCCATCAGCACCGTACCTTGCGCATCCAGCGTAAAAATGGCCGCGGGGCTGCTTTCCACCAGAACCCGCAACTGCTCCTCCGCATCGCGGCGCAGTTCCATTTCGTTTTCGAGGTCGGCAACGTGCTTTTGCGTCAGCGCCCGATTCTTGTTGGACTCGAACACGAACAATCCCGCGCCAAAAAACGCAGCGAAGACCAGGATGTCGCGTGGAATACTTTCGTACGGGAGAAACGGAAACGGGTCGAACATTTCCACCAGGAAAGTGCACAGCGCACCGGCGACTCCGATCTGCCAGCGATTGAGGGAGACGCCCACCATCAGCATCGGAAACAGATACAGGAAACCCAGCGAGACGTTGGTTTCGACGCGCCAGTCGATCACCGCGATTACCGCGATCAGGACGACCGCGCGAACCAGCATGGCGCGAGGCTTACCTTGAAAAAAATAGCTCAGCAAACGGAAAGGTGACCTTTACATCTATGTTATCAAACGCGCTTCTGACCGAAAGATATGATCGAAAGATAGAACCAGAATGCTCTTTTGGAAATCTGATGGCTTTTTAATACTTTACTCACGAGCGCTGGTCTAACATTGTATGGGACCCTGGCATTGGCGCTTCCTCGTAGAGCCCTCGTTCGCAATCATGATCCACCGATTTTTTAGGAACTCAATCGCACTGGCAGGAGTCCTCTGCTTTTTCGGACCCGTTGCACCCGCGCAGCAGCCGCCCTTTACCTGGGCGGAGGTAGAGAAAAGGTTCGACGCCGCGAATCCCACGCTGCGGGCCGGCGCATTGAACATCGACGAGGCGAAAGCCCAGGAGATTACCGCGTTCCTGCGCCCCAACCCCGACATGACATTGAGCATCGATCAGTTCAATCCTTTTACGACCCATCCTTATCGCCCGTTCTCCCAGCTTCAACCCGGCCTCGGGGTCAGCTACCTGTACGAACGCCTGCACAAACGCGACTTGCGCAAAGAAAGCGCCGAAAAAGCCACCACGATCGCGACCTCTACGCAGGAAGACCTGCATCGGACCTTGATCTACACTCTGCGCAACGCTTTTGTGCAGACCCTGCAAGCGAAGGCCGTACTCGCCCTTGCCAAAGAGAACCTCGAATATTACGACAAGCTGCTCGATGTGAATCGGGTCCGCTTCAAAGCCGGGGACATCGCCGAAGTCGATATGGATCGCCTGGAAGAACAGCGCATCCAGTATCTTTCCGACATTCAGAACGCAACAGTGAGCCTTCGCGCGGCGAAAATAACACTGCTCCAGATGCTGAACGACCGCACCCCCATCGACACCTTCGACATCACTGGCCCCTTCGATTTCACCGACAAGATCGACACCTTGGACAATCTTCGAACGGTCGCCATCGCCACCCGCCCCGATCTCCGGGAGGCCGTTCAAACGGTGGATAAAGCGAAGACCGATTACAAGCTTGCCGAAGCCAACGGTTCCACCGATCCGACCTTCGGCATCGACTTCGGCCGTCAGTTTGGCGATCCCACCTACGTCGGATTCAGCGTCGATTTTCCCCTCCGCATTTTCGACAGGAATCAAGGCGAGAAATTGCGCACCAAGCTCGACATCACCCGCACTGAACATCTTCGCGACGCCGCGCAGGCCCAAGTATTCAGCGACGTCGATTCCGCTTACGTCACATTGATGGGAACGGTCAACCTGCTTCAGCCCTACAAATCGACCTATCTTGTTCGCGCCGGCAAAATCCGCGACACCATCTCGTTTTCTTACCAGCACGGTCAAGCCTCGCTGCTCGATTTTCTGCAAGCCCAAAGCGATTACCGGAGTATTCAACTGAACTATCTGAATCTGATCGGCTCCTTCTTGACCGCCGCGAGCCAATTGAATCTCGCTGTGGGAAAAGAGGTCATACCATGAGACGCGAGTTCGCGGCGCTAACCATTTCGATCTTGCTGTTAACCGCCTGCGGCAAGAAAGAGGAGACGGCCGATACCAAGGCCGGAGCGCCTCCGCCGGCCAAAGTCGAGCAGGAGGGCGACGCGAACCTCGTCAAGGTCGATCATCCCGAACAGTTTCCCCTCGCAACCGCCGGGAAGCACAGCGCGGCTCCCGAACTTAGCGTCACCGGCGTCGTCCAACCCGATGTCGCCCGAACAGTTCCCGTAATCTCCCTCGCTTCCGGCCGCGTCGTCGAAATCGACGGCCGCATCGGGGACGAAGTGAAAAAAGGTCAGATCCTTCTGAAGGTTCAAAGCGCCGATATCTCCGGAGCCTTCTCCGACTACCGCAAAGCCGTGGTGGCGGAGAGGCTGACGAAGGTGCAGCTCGATCGCGCGAAAATTCTTTACGAAAAGGGTGCCATCGCCCAGAAAGATCTTGAGGTTGCCGAGAGCGCGGAGAACAGCGCTGTGGTGGACGTCGAAACCACCACGGAGCATCTCAAAGTGCTAGGCAGCGATACGGCGCGTCCCACCGGCGTAGTCGATGTCCCTGCCCCGATTTCCGGGGTGATTATAGAACAAAACATCACCGTGGCCGGCGGCGTAAAGACGCTCGACAATTCGCCGAACCTGTTCACCATCGCCGACCTTTCCAGCGTGTGGATCGTCTGCGACGTTTTCGAAAACGACCTGCCGGTCGTGCATGTGGGCGAGTATGCCGATATCCATCTGGTCGCCTATCCCAATCACGTGCTGAAAGGCCGCATCAGCAACATTGGATCGGTTCTCGATCCAGCGATTCGCACCGCCAAAGTGCGTTTAGAGGTCGCAAATCCAGGCTTGTTGCGTGTGGGCATGTTCGTGACCGCGACCTTCCATGGCCAATCCGCGGAAACCCGCGCGACCGTACCCGCCGACGCCGTGCTTCACCTTCACGACCGCGATTGGGTCTACGTTCCCGCTCCCAATGGGCGCTTCCGTCGTCTGTCCGTCGTCGGTGGCGCGATGCTGCCCGGAAAATTGCAGGAGATCGTGTCGGGCATCAAGCCGGGCGATCAAGTGGTTACCAACGCGCTGGTCCTTCAGAATGCTGTGGAGCAGCAATAGATGATCCGCGGGCTCGTCGATTTCGCGCTCAACAACCGTGTGCTGATCCTGGCCATGGCGGTGCTGTTGTTCATTTGGGGCATCATTTCTTTCCGCAGCCTGCCGGTCGAAGCTTATCCCGACGTCGCCAACAATTACGTCCAGGTGATCACGCAGTGGCCCGGGCGCGCGGCCGAAGAAGTCGAACAGCAGGTCACCGTGCCGCTCGAAATCGTGATGAATGGCATCCCGCATCTCACTTCGCTCCGCTCCACGTCTCTCTTCGGACTCTCGTCCCTGACCATGGTTTTCGACGACGAATCGGAAAACGATTGGAATCGCTCCAAGGTGCTGGAACGCCTTTCGCAGGTCACACTCCCTCCCGGCCTTCAGCCGCAAATGGGCACGGACTGGAGCCCGGTCGGCCAGATTTATTTCTTCACGCTCCACAGCACCAACCCGCAGTTCGACATCATGGACCTGAAGTCGATCGAGGACTGGTTCGTCGAAAAGCAGTTGAAATCCGTGAAAAATGTCGTCGACGTATCGAGCCTGGGCGGCATTACCAAGGAATATCAGGTTCGCCTCGATCCCAATAAACTGATCGCCTATGGCCTGAGCATCGCCCAGGTGGAACAGCAGCTCACCAACAACAATAACAACGCTGGCGGCAGCTTTATCGAATCCGGATTGCAGCAGGTCAATGTCCGCGCGGTGGGATTGGTGAAAACGGTTTCCGACATTGAGAATACCGTCGTCGCGACAAAAAACGGCACCGCGATTAAGGTCAAGGACATCGCCATCGTCGCGCAAGGCGAGAAAACCAGGCTCGGCAGGAACGGCAAAGCCATTCACAAAAAGGACGGTCAGATTCTCGATAACGATGACGTCGTCGAAGGCATCGTGCTGTTGCGCAAAGGCGCGGAAGGCGACGCGACGCTCGAACTGATCCACGAGAAAGTCAAGGAACTGAACGGAACCAAAGATCATCCGGGCCTGCTGCCGCCGGGCGTGACCATCGTTCCTTTCCTCGACCGCAGCGACCTGGTTCATTTCACCACCCACACAGTGGAGAAGAACCTCACAGAAGGAATTACTCTGGTCGCCGTCATATTATTTGTGTTTCTCGGCAATATCCGTGGTGCTCTCATCGTTTCGATGACCATCCCATTCGCGTTGCTGTTCGCATCCACATGTCTCAAGTTGAAAGGCATTCCCGCGAATCTTCTGTCCTTAGGCGCACTCGATTTCGGCATGGTGGTCGACGGCGCGGTCGTAATGGTGGAGAATATCCTTCGTCACTTGGGCCGCCGCGAGGGGGCCGGAAAACCTCCGCGCCAGCAGATCGCCGAAGCCGCCCATGAAGTCCAGAGGCCCGTGTTTTATGCGATCGGGATCATTATTACTGCCTATATTCCGATCTTCACCCTGCAAGCCGTCGAAGGACGATTATTCAAACCGATGGCCTGGACCGTAGCCTTCGCACTCGCCGGCGCGTTGATCTTTTCCATGCTGCTTGCTCCAGTCCTCGCGAGCTTTCTGTTTCCCAAAGGCGCGAAAGAGTGGCACAACCCGCTCATGATATTTTTCACGCGCGTCTATCGCTTCACGCTTGATAAAGCGATTCGCTGGCGCTACCTCACCGTCGCCATCGCGCTCACCGCGTTCGTGGGCGCGCTCTTGCTGACCACGAGGATGGGCAGCGAATTTCTCCCTCACCTCGACGAAGGCGCCATCTGGGTGCGCGGAACCCTTGCGCCGTCAACGGGCCCCACAGAAGGCATGCGCCTGGCCAATCAGGCTCGCGTCATTCTCGCGTCTTTTCCCGAAGTAACCGTCGCCACCAGCCAGGTCGGCCGTCCGGACGATGGAACCGATACAACCGGGTTTTTCAACACCGAATATTTCGTCGACCTCAAGCAGAAGGAAGACTGGCGCCCGATTTTTGAACAGGACAAGGAAAAGCTGATCGGAGCGATTAGTCACGAGCTCGAAAAAATCCCCGGCGTGATCTGGAATTTCTCGCAGCCCATCTCCGACAACATGGAGGAAGCGGTCAGCGGCGTCAAAGGCGAGCTAGCAATCAAACTCTATGGCAGCGATTTGAAGGTTCTGGAAGACCGCGGTGAACATATTGTCGACGTGATGCGGCGCATCAAAGGCGTTCAGGATCTGGGATTGTTTCGCGTGCTCGGCCAGCCGAATCTGAACCTGACCGTCGACCGCGACAAGGCGGCGCGTTTCCAGATCAACGTCGCCGATGTGCAGGACGCCATTCAAACAGCGGTGGGCGGCAACGCCCTCACGCAGGTTCTGCAAGGCGAACAGCGCTACGACCTGGTGCTCCGCTATCAGCGGCCCTATCGCGATACCAAGGAGGCCATCGCCAATATCCGCCTGCTCTCTCCGTCGGGAGAACGAGTGTCACTCGCGCAGCTCTGCAACATCGAGATCGCCGATGGCGCGTCGCAGATCTCCCGCGAGGAAAATTCCCGCTTCATCGCCATCAAGTACAGCGTCCGTGGCCGCGATCTAGGCGGCGCCGTCCAGGAAGCCATGAAGGAGGTCGAGGACAAGGTCAAACTGCCCTCCGGCTATCACATCGATTGGGCCGGCGAGTATGAGAGCCAGGTGCGCGCCCAGCGCCGACTGATGATCATTATTCCTCTCACTCTCCTGCTGATCTTCATGATCCTCTACACCATGTTCAGCTCGATGAAATGGTCGCTGCTGATTTTCGCGAACGTAGCCGTAGCTCCCATCGGAGGCATCGTCGCGCTCTATCTGACGGGCGTGAATTTTAGCGTCTCCTCGGGCGTCGGCTTTCTCGCTCTCTTCGGCGTCTCCGTCCAAACCGGAGTCATCATGGTCGAATACATTAACCAACTCCGCGCACGCGGCCACGCAGTTATCGACGCGGCAGAACAGGGAGCCATCCTGCGTCTCCGCCCCATCATGATGACCATGCTGGTCGCCACTTTAGGCCTGCTTCCCGCCGCGACGTCGCACGGCATCGGCTCCGACTCGCAGCGCCCCTTCGCCATCGTCATCGTTGGCGGATTGCTGGGTGCACTCCTGATGAGCATCTATCTCTTGCCCACTCTCTACGTCTGGATCGCCGACGAGCACGACAAACTCCCCATGCCCGAAGCCGACTTCGTGGAAACCGACTAATATTACTTCATCTCCGATCGCAACACCTCCACCGCCTTCTCAATCTGCCGGTCATGTCCGCTCAAAAAATCCGACGGCGCATTATCGACATAAATATCCGGCGGCACACCATAATTCTCGAAATCCGTCCCATTCGCCGTATACACCCCGACCCCCGGCGTCCGGATCGTCGCTCCATCCATCAACCGGTAGGACCCAGTTCCGATCACCGCGCCCATTGTGTTCACCCCGATTACCTTCCCGAGCCCCAGCGTCTTAAATCCCTCCGGAAACATCTCCGCATTACTCGCCGATCGCTCGTTCTCCAGAACCACCATCGGACCAAAGAAAGCCTGCACCGGCCGAGGCACCTCGACCGAATCGCGGCTGCGATACGACTCATACTTCTTCCTCTGATTCAGGATCTCCAAGAGCTCCTGATCGATCCCGCCTCCGCCATTAAACCGCTCGTCAATGATGAGCGCCTTCTTCCCGCGGTTCTCTATCAAATCGCGTTGAAACCGTTCGAGCGACGGTGCGTCCATCGCGCGGATGTGCAGGTAACCGATTTCCCCGTTGCTTGCTTTTTCTACCATCGCGCGATGCTCATCCACCCAGCGTTCGTACTCGAGATTGCCCATCGCCTGCTGTGTTAAAGGCTCCAGGCTCACGTTCCATGCGCCATCCGCCTGCGGCTTCGAATTGACCGTAAAGTCGAACTTCCGCCCCGGCAGCAAATTAAACAGCTTCCAATAATTCTCCGGAGTCTTTAATTCATGGCCGTTCACCGCGACAATATAATTGCCGCTCGAAATCTTCACATAATCGTGATCCGCCGGACCCTTGCGGTAAATATGCGTCACCTTATAGAACCCCGACGCATCCGGCGCTAGGTCGAACCCCGGATAGTGCGTCTGAATCCGATCCACGCCCGCCGCTCCTCCCCCCGTCACTCCGGTATGCGACGCGTTCAGCTCACCGATCATCTGCATCATCACCACGTGCAGCTCATCGTTGTCGACGATGTTCGGCAGCAGCGATTCGTATGTATCCTTCGCCGCCGCCCAGTTCACGCCGTGCATTTTCCCGTCATAGAACCGGTTCTTCATCACCCGCCAGCCCTCTTCGAAGACTTGCTTTCGCTCAGCTTCGTTATCGACTTCCAGCCGCACAGTGAACGCAACCCTTCTAGGTGCAGCCGCCGCAGTCCCCGCTGCCGGAGCCGCTCCTCCGCCCCGCCCTCCCCGGCCGCCTCCGCCCGAAGCAGCCGCAGCCTCATTCCCCGTGGGCGCCGCCGGAACCGCGACCGAGTAAATCCCACCGCCCTGCATGTAGTAAAGACTGCGCCCATCCTTCGACCACTGCGGATCGAACCCTCCTCCGCCTCCGCCCGCGCCTCGTCCCCGGCCGCCGCCCTCAGGTGCAGTTGAAATCCGCGTCAGCCGAGTGCCATCGTCGCTCAACGTGTACAGCCCAGGCCCATCCTCGGCGCCCCCTCCAACAACCACCGCATACATCCGGCTATCGGGCGACGGAACGACATCCGTCACCGACCCGCCCAAACTCGTCAACTTCCGAATGCGCTGATCGAGGCCGTCCCACTCAATCTTCACGTCCACCTTGGGAACAGCCGCTCCGCCACCTCGCCGGTTGGTCTCCATCGCAGCCGCCTCCGCCTGCGCCTCCGTGTCGACATCGTGATCGTCCGGATTCTTCTCATTCCGCGTCAGCGAAACGCTGTAAAGCTGCAGCACGGTCCGATTGAGCGCCGACATTCCCGGCGCCCCCACCCCTCCCAGCAGGAGCAGCTTCTTCCCATCCGGCGTCCACTTCGCGCCCGACGCCACCACGAAATCGTCCGACCCGATCTCGCGTTCCATCCCGCTTTCAAGCGGCTTTACGTAAACGTGCGCCTTCAGCAGCGCATCCTGTTTCGAGTAGGAAACCCATTTCCCATCCGGCGAAAATTGTGGACCTTGTATATTTCCCGCCGTCCCCGTCGCAATCACCTCCGTCTTCCCGTTGTCGATCACCACATGCCGCAGCTTATGATCCGATCCTGACCACAACAGCGACTTCGAATCCGGAGCCCACACAATCGCCGGCTTATCGCAATCCACATCGGACAACTTTTTCAAATTCCTGCCCATCTCATCCGCAATCCAAATCTCCTCGCGCCCTGTCCTATCGGACACAAACGCAATCCACTTCCCATTTGGCGACCATCGCGGATTCTCTTCCCTCCAGGGCGTATCCGATACGCGCTGCACCTCGCCGCGCTCCGTCGCAATCGTAAAAATCTCGCCATGCGTCGAAACCGCCGCACGCCTCGACGACGGCGACAAATTAAACCCCTCCGCCTCGCTCGTAATCGTCTTCAGCTCGACTTCGCTCTCCTTCACGTCGGACTTAATATCCACACGAATCTCGTTGCTCTTCCCGGTCGCCGTATCGAGCTTCCACATACCAAAATTTTCTTCATATACGATCGTCTTCCCGTCTGCCGAGATGCTCGGGAAGTATAGGTTACCGCTGGTGTGATGCGTAACCTGCACCGGCTTGCCGCCCTTATCCGAAATTTTCCAAATGTTGTTTGTGCTCTGATATATCTCCGGACTGCCCCACTTCACGCTCTTCTCATTCGCCATCTCATCGGACACGAAATAAATATCGCCGTTGCGCCCATACATCGGCCACAGATAATTGCCTTTGTAATCCGGATCCGCCAGCTTGGTAAATTTCTTCGTCGCGACCTCTTCCACCCACAGGTCCGCAGCCCAGCTTCCTCGATAATGCTTCCGCGACCAAACAGAGGGATGCCGCGTAAACGCCAGCTTTGCCCCGTCCGGCGAATAGCTTCCGGAGCTGCCCCAATCCGTCTCGATCGGCTTCTCCATCCCGCCTTCTACCGCAACTTCGAACATCGTCGCGACATTGGGAAATACCCCCAAATTCCGCGACGACGTGAAGATCACGCTCTTTCCATCCGGCGTCCAGCCCACCACGTTGTCGTCGGCCGAGTGAAAGGTAAGCTGCTTCGCCTTCCCTCCGGTAGCCGCGATCACATACACGTCGTAATTACCCTCGCGATTCGACGAAAACGCGATCCATTTCCCATCCGGCGAAAACCGCGGATAAATCTCCCGCGCCTTATGGTCCGTAACCCGCATCACCCCCGAGCCATCTTCGTTCGCGGTCCAGATATCGCCTAAATAGCTGAATGCGACCTTGCCCTTCGAATAAGAAGGATGCCGCAGCAGGCGAGCCTGCCCGAACATGAGCACCGGAGCCAGAAAAGCAAACAGAATTTTTCGAGTCATACGATTATCAGTGATGTTACTGCATAATGAAGCGAGCCGTGGTGCCAGTGGGGCAGGTTCCCGACCTGCCTTGCGGCCGCGCCGATCAAGAGAACATGCTGGACCCAACCACCAACTGGAGCGAATATCGCCGATTAAAGCCCTTCCTTTCCCCCTACGCCTCGCGCCTCGGAGTGATCCTCGGCATCAGTGTCCTCTCTACGGCGCTCGGCCTCACCCAGCCCTACATTTCGAAACTCCTGATCGACGATGCCCTGCTTCGCCGCGATATGCGAGCCTTGGCCTGGGTAGCAGCCCTGATGTTCGCCACTACCGTACTGGGCTTCCTGCTCAATATACTGTCCAGCTATCGTTACGTCCGCGTCTCCGCCGCGATGCTGTTCGATATGCGCCTCGCGCTCTATCGTCATCTGCAAACGCTCTCCCCGCGCTTTTACGCCAAGTGGCGCTTAGGCGACCTGGTCTCGCGCCTCAATAACGACATCGGCGAAGTGCAGCGAGTCTCCGCCGACACTTTGCTATCCGTTCTTAGCAACGTCGTCTTCTTAGTCGGCAGCGTCGCGATGATGATCTGGCTCAATTGGCGGCTATTCCTGTTCAGCGCGATCTTCGTTCCCGTAAGCCTCATCACCTTCCGCCACTATCAACGCAAGCTGATGCTCTTCACCAAACAGCTCCGCGAACGCGGGGCCGACCTCGGCAGCCTCTTCGTCGACACGTTGCTCGGCATGCGAACGGTAGTAACCGCCAATGCCGGCGAACGCGAGGCCGAGAAATTCCGCAGTCGTAACAATGCCTTCGTCGACACCCTCCTGCGCCTGCAAATGACGTCGTTCCTTTCCGGAGCCCTCCCCGGCACCATCCTCACTGCCGCCACTGCCGGAGTCTTCCTTCTCGGCGGCTGGCTGATCATACACGGCCGAATGACCATCGGGACCCTGGTTGCATTCATGGCCTATCACATGCGCCTGCTCAATCCCGTGCAAACCATGATGGGCCTAGCCGCGAATCTGGCGTCAGCGCGCGTCTCTCTTGGCCGGATTTTCGAAGTCCTCGATACCGCGCCCGAGATCACTGAGCGTCCTCAGGCCCTGGAACTCTCATCCGTTCGCGGCGACATCGCATTCGAAAACGTCACTCTCCGCCACGATCGCGCCGACGTGCTCAGCGGAGTCTCCTTCACCATCCCCGCCGGAACCTTCTGCGCGATCCTCGGCCCCAGCGGTGTCGGTAAATCCACCGTAGCCGACTTGCTGGTCCGCCTCCTCGATCCGGATAGCGGCAGCATTACGCTCGACGGCCGGGACCTGCGCGACCTACGCATTAAGAATCTCCGCGATCACATCGGCCTGGTCGATCAATCGCCCTACCTGTTCAACGCAACCATCACCGAAAACATCGCCTACGCGCAGCCCGATGCAACCCGCGCCGAAATCGAATCTGCCGGTTCCGCAGCCGGCATCGACGAACTGATCCGCCGTCTGCCTGAAGGTTACGAAACAAAAACCGGAGAGCGCGGACTCGCTCTCTCCGCTGGCGAACGCCAACGCATCGCCATCGCCCGAGCACTGCTGCGCCGCCCCAGCGTCCTGGTGCTCGACGAGCCAACCTCCGCACTAGACGCCGAAACCGAGAAAATAGTTGCCCGCAATCTACGTGAAAATCTCCGCAATTCCACCGTAATCGTGATCACGCACCGCACCGCCTTGGCGGAGATCGCCGACCAGGTCATCTATCTGAGAGAAGGAAAAGTGTGGCTCGAAAGCTTCTCCGCATTGCTGTAATCGATTCCGGTGTAAATCCATCCCATCCTCACATCGCGCGGATCGACGGAGGCTGGCCCGAAAACCATTTCCTGGACCGCCTGGGCCATGGCACCGCCGTCATGGCCGCGATTCAGGAAAAAGCACCGGACGCCGAATATTTCGCCGTCCGCATCTTCGATCGCGAATTGCGTACCAACATCGACACACTACTATCTGCAATCGAGTGGTCTATCGAAAACAAAATGGACATCATCAATCTGAGTCTGGGTACATCGAACGCAGCGCACGCCGAAAAATTCACCGGATTTATTTCCCGCGCCCTCATCGTTTCGCCGGCCGGCGCCCTTCCAGGCGACCTTCCCGGCGTAATCCGCGTCGCGCAAGACCCGGCATGCCCCCGCGACCAATACCACTCAGACGGTGAAGTCTTCTACGCGTCAAGCTACCCACGCCCCATGCCCGGCGTACCTCCAGAGCGAAACCTAAACGGCGTCAGTTTTGCCGTAGCCAACATGACTGGCTTCGTAGCCCGCGCCTGCGAGGCTCTTACCGACCTCTCATACAAGGCTATTCAACCAGCATTAAAACTCAACTAAGCACTCGCATCCGACATCGACCCGACGGTGAAAAAGGGACGATCTCAGCTAACGACGGAAATCGGCTTTGCTCGCGGACGGCTTAACATCGCCCCTGCGAACAGGCAACCCAGAAGCAAGGTGTGAGTCTCCGCGCTGGTTAGCAGCGCGTCGAAGAAGCGGGAGTCCTGAAGCGAGTTCCATGTGAGTCGCAGTAAGAACGGGATGTTCAGGGCGAGAGTATCCCCAAAACCGCAGAAGCTAAGTGTGACCGCAAAGAGGACTGCGGTCCATACAGGATGGGATCGATTGAATCGGCCGGTCATATACCCGGCCGCCGCGCATATGGCACAATCGAGCGCCAGATGCGCAGTTGCGATCCAGCTTGCGCCGAGCAACGGCCCGATCCAATGAAGCAGCGGGCCTTCTAGTCCGTACGCAATTGCGAGTAGCGTCACCCAGCCCAGCAGGATCGCTTGCGCCCATCGACGGATCACACCGGGTATCACAGGAAAAATTGCGGTAAATCGTTCTTTGTTTCTCGCAGAATTTCGAGGATCGCACGCCGGTCCGCCTCCGACAACCGGGACGCAGCCTGCCCAGTCAAAACGCTCCACATGCGGCGATAAATCGCGTCTTTCGTCTCTGACGGCAAGCCGTCGAACGCCGCCGAGTAGATCATATAACTGCACGGGTACCGCATCATCCGCCGCGAAAGATCGAACTGCCTCAGGGACCGGCCCTTCTTATCGAACGGACCCTGCGCCGCGAACCGCGCTTCGAAGCCGGCTGTGCCCTCGACGGGCGAGCTGATGCGGGCTTCCTCCGAAAAAAGCAAATAGTCGGCAACTTCCTTCGCCATCCCCGCGAGCTTTTCCGGCGTCATCGTTTTTTCGTGCTGCGCGAAACGGGTCTCCCAGCCAATGCGTGTCAGCAGGTTCGTCATATGCATCTGGTGATCGAATACCATTAGCGCGACGATATCGCTCGAAGGCGCGAGATACCCTTTCAGGTTCGTCTCCACCGATTGCGCCTCGGACTCGCTCTGAAACGCGGCGTTCCCCAGGTGCGATAGCGCGTCCGTTTTTCCGGTAACGAAAAAGCCTCCCCAACGATGCGCGAAGGGCACGCGATGGTCGACATTGTAGCTGCCCAGCTCCCGCATCACGAAGCCGTTGGGCGCCGGATAGACACTGCGCAACAGCATCCCGGGGACGCCCAGCGTGTCGTAGGATTCATGACAGATGAGGCAATCGTCGCGGCGCTTTAAACGAGGGCTGTCGCTCTTCCATTGATTTAACGTGTAAAAGATAGTTCCCTGCTCCGGATCCTCGGAGGCGATCTCCAGCAAAGGCCCTCCCCGCACCCATCCCACCGCGACCCCGTCGTTGAAATAGATCGCGCGGGCGTTGGCCGGATTTATCATGTGCTGCTGAAAGCTGTTCTTGGCAAATACGGCGATTTGCGATTCCACCGGAATGGCGAGCGCGTCGAGCACCGCCTTGAGATACCCATGCTCGGGCTCGAACGCCAGAGTCTGATCCCGGTCGAGTTTCGCATTCAGCGCGGCGACCGGATCATGCACCGGGCGGGTGGAATATTCGATCGCAGGATGATCCAGCGCGCCCGTGAAGACGCCCGCAAGATCGCCCAGCAGAGCCACACCGGTGACGATCAGCAGGACCACAAGCCGCATGTCACTACTTTACTTCGCCGTAAGCTTCGATAGCCACCACTCCCCGCCTTCTCCTCGCCTGAAGCCTCCGGAAGAAACTCGGCAACTCGCACACGCTTCCTTCTTCCCGCGCAGGCGGAACCCCAGCGCTACCAAGGTCACCACGAATTTACGACCCTGTGGGGCAGGCGGTTTCGCCTGCCAGATCCTCGAACGCGGGAACGAACAGGATGTGCCCACCACGATTCGCTTCCACTACGAAATCCCGCAGCGACGCACTCTCATCCACATACCGCGAAATGTCGCCGACAATTACGACCCGCCGCCCGTAGGTCACGAATTTTTGGAGCATCGCTCCAGCGACCCCCGTTTTGAGCCGGAAAAAATCGGGGTCGAGCCGCTCCACCGGAATCGCGATCCAATCGAACCCCTGCGCCTCGCCGATCAGGTCAACCGCATCGCGATCGCTCCGGAGTTTTATCCCTTCGGCCGGACACACAAAATAGGATACCGAACCCATTGTTAAAATCTTGCCATAGCGATTGTCCAAATCGTGAATGCCGGAACGTCATCATGGTGGCGGGACAGAACGCCCGCCTAAAATGCGAAAAGGAGATTTCACATGCAATACATATTGATGCTCTACTCGGAAGAAGCCCAATGGAACAAGATGACAAAAGCGCAGCAGGAACAGGGAGTGGCGGCTTATGGAGCTTTCACCGAAGCCTTGAAGAAGGCGGGCGCCCTTGCGGGGTCGAACCGACTTCAGCCTAGCCAGTCAGCGACCACCGTGCGCGTCACGAACGGCAAGTCCCAGGTGCTCGACGGTCCCTTTGTGGACTCTAAAGAGCAGGTTGGCGGCTATTATCTGATCGACGTCCCAGATCTCGACGCGGCGCTTTCCTGGGCCGCTCGCTGCCCCGGCGCAAGTCATGGCGTCATCGAAGTGCGTCCGGTCTGGGCGATGCCGTCCTAACAGCATGAGATTCCCTGAAAGCGGCGTCGAAGCGAGCATTGCCGCGGACGCGGTCGCGCGCCGCAGCTACGGGAAACTCATCGCCTTCCTCGTCGCGCGCACGCACGACGTGGCCGCCGCCGAGGACGCGCTATCGGATGCGTTCGCGGCGGCACTCGCCAATTGGCCGATCAGCGGCTGCCCCCAGAATCCGGAGGCGTGGCTACTGACTGCGGCCCGCCGCAAAATGATCGACTCGATGCGCCGGCGCCGGCGCGACGAACTTCTGTCCGAGCAGTTGCAGATCATGTCGGAGGGTCTGGAAGCGTCGACCGAGATTCCCGACCAGCGTCTCGCGTTGATGTTCGCCTGCGCGCATCCTGCCATCGAAGCCGGCATTCGCGCTCCGATGATTTTGCAAGTTGTGCTGGGCCTCGATGCGAAGCCCATCGCGTCGGCGTTCTTGACGTCGCCAGCCGCCATGAGTAAACGGCTGGTGCGCGCCAAGGAAAAGATCCGGCAGGCGGGCATTCCGTTTAGCATTCCGGAACGCGACGACCTGCCGCCACGCCTCGCAACCGTGCTCGACGCGATCTACGCCGCCTTCACGGAAGGATGGACCGATCCGGGTGGAACCGATGCCGCGCGCCGCGATCTGACCGAAGAAGTCATGTTCCTGGCAAGGCTGGTGACAGAGTTGCTTCCAAACGAGCCGGAGGCGCTGGGTCTGCTGGCGCTCATGCTTCACGCGGAAGCCCGCCGTCCGGCGCGGCGCTCAGCGGATGGCGAGTACATTCCTTTAGCCGAACAGAATGCGGAATCGTGGAACGGGCAAATGATCGCGGAAGCGGAGTGGCTGCTTCACCGCGCCAGTACTTTGTGCGCGCTCGGCCGCTATCAACTGGAGGCCGCGTTACAATCCGCGCACGTCCATCGTCGCCGAACCGGGCAAGAGAATTGGGTGGAGATCGTCCAGCTCTACGACGCGCTTTTCGCGATCGCCGGTTCGCCGGTAATCGCAATCAATCGAGCCCTAGCGATCGCCGAGACCGACGGACCAGCCCAGGCGCTCCAAGCAATGCCCGACGATCCAAGACTAGCCGAATACCAACCCTACTGGGCCGCCCGAGCGGTACTGCTGGCGAAAGCCGGCGCGAATTGCGAAGCCCGGCAGTCGTACGAAATTGCCATCGGCCTGGAGCGCGACCCAGCCGTACGCCGGTTCCTGCAAAAGCGTCAATCCGGATTGCCTGCTCCCGGTATACTGGCCCATTAATGCTTCGTATCCTTTTCGTCGTGCCCCAGATGCCGCAGGACCCTTCGAGCGGCGCCGCGCGCTCCCTCACCACCATCTGCGAAATGCTCGCCGAATCCGGCTTCGTCGTCCGAGCCCTGGGCACCACCGGCACCGAAAACGCTGCCCACATGGAGCCGCTCGCCTACCTGCGCGGTCTGGGCTGCGATGTGCATGTTGCAGCCGGGCGTACCGGCAACCGGATTCGCCCGGAGCTGGAGTTCACGCGGCGCGGCATCGGCTACCGGCTGCTCGACATCGGACGAAAGACCATGGCGCACTGGGAGCATACCTGTGGACGCCAGTTCGATCTCGCCTTCGATGACGAGCTTCATCGATTCCAGCCGGACATCCTCTTTACTTTCGGTGGCTCCACGGGCGACGTCCAGCGCCAGCACCGTGCCCGCCGTCAGGGAACCAAAATCGTTTTTGGATTGAGAAATGAAGGCTATTTCAAGCAGGGCTTCTTTGACCACGTCGACGCCGTCCTCACGCCGAGCCGATATCTTTCCAGCCGTTACCGCGAAGCCATTGGCGTTGAAAGCACGCCTCTGCCGACGCCAATCGAGCTGGACGATGTGCTTGCCGAAGAGCGCGACCCCATCTTCGCGACCATGATCAATCCGGCGATCGAAAAAGGACTCATGTTCTTCGCGCGCCTGGCGGAGGAACTCAGCATCCGCCGTCCCGATATTCCCGTCCTGGTCATCGAATCGCGCGGCACCGCGGGACGGCTGGCGACGGCAGGCTTGGCCGGGGGATTCGACCTACAACGGCACGAGAATCTTATGTTCTCGCCGGCCGTTCCCAAGCCGAAGGATATTTTTGTGCCCGCGAAAACGCTGCTCGCGCCCTCGTTGATCGAAGCGTCCGGCAGAGTAGTCGTCGAGGCGTTGCTCAATGGCGTTCCACCTCTGGTGAGCGATCGCGGAGGGTTGGCGGAAGCCGCGAACGGCGGCGGATTCGTGCTGCCTCTGCCTCAGGATCTGGACGTCAGATGCACCCGTCCCGTCGAAGCGTCCGCGGTCGAGCCGTGGATCGAAGCCATCGTCAGGCTGGAAGATAATGTGGACTTCTACGCCCGCGAATCCCAGCGCGCCAGGGAAGCGAGCCGCGCGTATCTGCGCGAAGAACTCGCTCCCCGGTACGCGGAGTTTTTCAGGAAAGTCGCCGGCGGATAGCGCCAAATCCGGCTAAAGCCGCCGCGGCAATCGCCATCAGAGACCCAGTGCCAGGCTCAGGGGTCGCTGCGCCGATATCGACGGATGCGCCGCCCGGAATCGTCACCGTAAGAGTATCACCTTGCGCGAACGAGGCTCCGCCGAAATCTACCTCGAGTTCGGCGTCCCAGCTTGTGAGTGCGACTCCGTTCAACCCCGTTATGTTTAAGCTGCCCGTAACCTCGGTCCCATTCGCCGCCGACCCACTGATCGAGTTGCTGAAGGAGTCGTTGATGACGACCTCCAAGAACCACTGGAGCGGATTTCCGTTACTGTCGGAAAGGGTAAAGTCGTAATTCGTCACCAACGTATCGGAAGCGAAACTCCCGGAGCCGCCGCCAAAAGTAAAGAACCCCCCGCAGATGTTCGCGCAGGCACTTCCGCCGCTCGATCCGAGCCCGCTGCTGTTCGCGGTGTAGGTAGCCGCGCCAAAAAGGGAGATCCCATTTACGCCGTCCAGGATCTGGGAGGAAGAGAACGGCGTCGTGACATTTGTCGTAGCGTTCCCGCTGGCTTGCATCGGATTACTTCCGGAACCAAGCGTGAAAATAACGCCGGCGTGAGCCTGTACGGCGGCTGCCGCCAACGGGAGAATGATCAGGGCGGTTCGCTTTAACTTGCTGCTAATAAATGCTTTTGCGCGTTCGGTTGATGTCATGAGCTGGTGTCCTTGAACTTGAATTGACAGCTAAATTCCATAATCTTTCGTCCGTCTTTCCAAATCTCTTTATAGGACTTTGGTCCCACTCCTACGGCGGCCTCGCTGTAATCTTGTTCTGAAAGGACAAAAATATGGCAAATCCGTTTGTGCACGTCGAATTGAACACGACAGATGTGGCTAAGGCGAAAGAATTTTACGGATCGTTATTCGATTGGAAGCTGGAAGACGTGCCCGTAGGAGTGATCGGCACATATACGATGATCGGCGTAGGCGGAGGAACGGCAGGAGGGATTATCCAGCAGCCGATGCCCGGCCAGCCATCCTTTTGGCTGTCGTATGTAAGCGTGGACGATATTCATGCGGCCACGGCGAAAGCGAGATCGCTCGGCGCGACCATTATTCGCGACGTCACTCCGGTGGCGGAGATGGGTTGGCTGAGTATCATTAAGGATCCGACGGGCGCGGGGCTGGGGTTGTGGCAGATGAAGAAGGCTTGAAACTCCATTTATCGTAATGAACCAGGTTGGCGAGCGCCTCACGGTGCTCCCAACCTTTTTTTTCAAGCTCCGGCCGGGATCCGAATTCGGAAACATAACCCATGCATAAGTAGGCGACGGGTGTTACCTCGGACGGAATCTGAAGAGTTGTTTTAAGGGCCTCCGTATCGAGAATGCTGACCCAGCCGACGCCTAGCGATTCGGCGCGGGCGGCGAGCCAGAGGTTTTGTACTGCACAGACCGTGGAGTAGAGGTCCGTCGCGGGATTCGACTGGCGGCCCAGGCCTGCGCCTCTCGTGCGCTGGTGATCGCAAGTCACACAAAGATTCATGGGCGACTCTTCGATAGCGGCCAGCTTGAGCGTGTCGTAGAGACTTCTTTTTTCCCCTTCATAAATGGCGGCGGCTTGCCGGTTGGCCTTCTCGAAATTCTGCCGCACTTCGTTGCGGATGGATCGATCGCGGATCACGATGAAATCCCACGGCTGCATAAAACCCACTGAAGGCGCATGATGGGCGGCGTCGAGGATCCGCGCCAATACTTCGTCCGGCACGGGGTCAGGAAGGAAGTTTGAACGGACGTCGCGGCGTTCGTAGATGGCCCGGTAGAGGCCGCGTTTTTCCTCCTCTGAGAATGGCGCGGAAAAATGTGTCATTGTGACTAGTTTAGGAGCAACCGCGGGGTTGCGACCATCTAGGGTTCAGGAAGACATATGCGGTACGCCATTCGAACTTTGCTGAGGAGTCCAGGATTCGCCGCGGCTGCGGTGATGACGCTGGGGTTGGGGATCGGCGCGAATACGGCGATCTTTAGCGCAGTGGATGCGGCGCTGCTGCGTCCCCTGCCCTTAAGTCATCCCGAAAGGCTAGTGCAGCTCTGGGAAACGCATCCGAGCTTTCCGCACCTGGCGGTCGCGTTTCCGGATTATATCGACTGGCGTACGCAGACGACATCGTTCGAGCAGGTGGCCGCGTGGGGTTACGAAAGCTTTCAGATCACGGGCGTGGGCGAGCCGGAAAAGGTGGATGGGAGCATCGTCTCGGACAATTTTCTTGCTACGACCGGATTGAGACCGGCACTCGGGCGAGGATTCGTTGATGGGGAGACCCAGGCAGTAATGCTGGGCGATGCGCTTTGGCGCCGGAAATTCAATGGCGATCCGGGGATTGTCGGACGCAGCATCCGGATGAACGGGGCGAGCTTTGTTGTGGTAGGCGTGTTGCCGGGTCCGCAACTTCTGCCCAAAGATGTGGATCTGTTGACGCCATTTGGAACGATGATTCCCGATTTCGACCGTACCAGCAGGCTTCATCACGTGGTTCGGGTTGTGGGGAAGTTGAAGACAGGGGTGACGCTGCCAGAGGCGGCGGCGGAGATTCGAGGAATCTCGACTCGACTGGAACACGATTACCCGGCCACGAACAAGAGCATCGGCACGTCGCTGCTGCCGATGGCGCGGGAGATTGAGGGTGACTCGCGGACTCCGTTATTAGTGTTGTTAGCGGTGGTGGGATTAGTGCTGCTCATTGCTACAGCGAACGTCGCGAATCTATTACTGGCTCGGGCAGCGGGAAGAAGAAAAGAAATTGCGATTCGGATCGCGTTAGGCGCGGGGCGAGGTCAACTGGTGCGGCAGTTGTTGACTGAGAGCATGGTGCTGGCGGGGGCGGGAGGCGTCTGTGGCATTCTGCTGGCTGTGGTCGCGACGCCTTGGCTGCGGGTACTCGCGGAAGGAAGAATTGCGCGCGCATCGGAGATCGCGGTGGACGGACAGGTATTGTTGTTCGCATTCGCCGTGGCGCTAGCCGCAGGGATCTTGTTTGGTCTGGTGCCGGCGCTGGCTGCGACGCGCACGGATCAGAATACGGATTTGCGATCGGGCGGAAGAGGGTCCGGGGGAAATCTGCATCGGAGCTTGCGGGCGGCACTTGTATCGGGGCAAGTGGCGCTGGCGATGCTGGTGTTAGTGGGCGCGGCCTTGTTGACGCGGAGCCTGATGCGCCTGACGGGAGTCGATCCGGGATTTCGCATAGATCATTTGCTGACGGCTCGCGTGGCGCTGCCAGGGAGCTACCAGAGCAACGCGCAAATCGCCGGGTTCTTTGACCAATTGATGGCTCAGATGGCTGCAAAACCGGGAGTGACAGGCGTTGCGGAGACGGATTGGGCGCCGCTGACCGATGCGATCGGGGCCACCCGCTTTGCTGTGGACGGCGAACCGCCGCCGGAGCTGGGACGGTATCCAGTGGCCCACATGCGGCGTGGATCACCCAATTATTTCGAGTTGATGCACATTCCGATTTTGGCCGGGCGCGGGTTCACGGCTCACGATTACAGGTTTGACGATGGCGCACCGATCCTGGTGAACGAGACTCTGGCGCGTCAGTATTATCACGGGCACGCGGTGGGCCGGAATTTGTTGCTCGGGGTGCTGGGTCCGAAGCCGGTGGCTTATCCGATTGTCGGCGTGGTCGCGGATACTTTGGAATTGGGATTGAACACCCCGGTGGAACCGACGCTGTACTTCGCCGGGTATATCGCCAACAACTCCGGCATCATCTTGATTCACACGACCGGCGATCCGATGGCGATGGCGGGTGCGCTCCGGCGCGAAGTGGCGGCGCTGGACGCGCAAGCTCCGGTCAGCGATTTTCGAACGATGGAGGAGGTTGTCGATAAATCGCTGGCGGGTCGCAAATTTTCGGTGCTGCTCATCTCGCTATTCGGGATGCTGGCGTTGGCGCTTGCCGCGGTGGGGCTGTACGGCGTGGTGTCCTATTCAGTGACACAAAGAAATCGGGAGATGGGATTGCGCATGGCGCTGGGAGCTCAGCAGGGACAGGTGCTTAGGATGGTGATCGGCGAGGCGATGAAGCTGGCAATCGCGGGCGCGGCAGTGGGCGCTGTGGTAGCAGCATTCGCGGGTCGGGCGTTGGCCGGTGAGTTATACGGAGTACGCGCAAGCGATCCTCAGTCCTTCGCCGGGGCGGCGGCGACTCTGCTCGTCGTCGCGCTGCTGGGGGCCTGGATTCCAGCTAGGCGCGCGATGACTGTGGACCCGGCGATCGCACTCCGAGACGAGTAGTTTCCTCAATCGCGAATCGCAGAATTTGCCTCGGGTATTCGGAAGTTGCATGGCGAGTGCCTGTGCGCACTTTGTTAACTCCAATAAAACCACGTTGTTGAGGCTTTGGCCTATCGCTTGCAGAACCCTCAATTAAGAGGAGCCTAGACAATGAAGGACAGCACGAAAGATCAAGTGGGCGGCAAGGTTCATGAGGTAAAGGGCAAGGTGAAAGAAAAGATCGGCCAGTTGACCAATAATCCGGCATTGCAAGACCGCGGGACAGACGAGAAAGTCTCCGGTAAGATTCAGAAGAAAGTCGGACAGATCGAAAAGGTTTTCGAGAAGTAAGAACGGAAAACCAAGATGCTTATCTTACTTATTATTCTGTTGATTCTTTTCGCGGGCGGCGGCGGTTATTACGGGTACGGCCGCTGGGGCGCGGGCGGCGGCGCAGGCATTTCCCTCGGCACGATTTTGATTATCGTGCTGGTGATTTATCTCCTGGGCGGCCTTCATTACTGACCGCGCCTGCGTTGACGCACGCGGGCGATGAGATAGAGGACGATCGCGACATTGATTGCGAGGATCACCATTTTCGCGATCGTCACGCGGCCGGCCAGCTCATAGATTTCGAGAGGAATCAGGCCAGCCGTGGTAATAATCGTGAAGTATTCTGCCCATCCTTTCAGCATCAGCAGACCGATGCCTTCGGTGAGCAGCAGCGCCGCGTAGATGAAGGTTCCCGCGCTGGTGGCTTTAAGCTGCGCAGGAGTGATCGAGAGAGCGCGCGCCAGCAGTCGATGGATGTACCGGTTGTCGGGGTCGACACGCAGGATATCGACCCAATGGCTGACCGTTTCAGCGACGTCGCGATGCAGCAGTTTGAGTGCGCCGATTCCGACGATGAGCAGCAGGACGCCCTTCGTCAATTTGAACAGAGCGATTAATGTTAGCGTGAGGGATCGCTTAGGACCGCCGGCCGATTTGTTGGTGCGCCGGGAACGTGCCATCGCGCGATTCAGACCCAGGATCAGGCTCGGGCGTCAGCCTTCTTTTTGGCTTTCTTCTCTTTGCGGGGGAGGCGGCGCTTATTCTTTTTCGCCAGCTTGGGAATCTTCTGAGACTTCTTGGGCTCGGCTATTGGTGTCGCCTCCACAGCAACTTCCTCGGCGGCAGCTTTTTTCTTCGGCATATAAGTGATTGTAGAGGATTCGGACTGCTTCGGGTTAGACTTTCTATCAGATGCGTCTGACTCTTCTGATCTTATCGGCCGCTATTTTGCTGCGAGCGCAGGACGCAGTTACGATTCGCGTCGACGCGTCGAAGGCGGTAGGTTCCTTCAAACCGATCTATGGCTATTTCGGATATGATGAGCCGAATTTCACGTATACGAAGAATGGACGGAAGCTGGTAGGCGAGCTTGCGGCGCTGAGCAGCGCGCCGGTCTATATTCGAACCCACTTCATGCTCACGACCGGCGATGGGATGCCTGGATTTAAATTTGGATCAACCAACGCCTACACCGAGGACTCGTCGGGCAAGGCAATTTACGACTGGACTATCGTCGATCGAATTATTCAAACGTATCTCGACGTTGGAGCGAAACCGTTCGTCGAGATCGGGTTCATGCCCAGGGCGTTATCGATGAATCCCGAACCGTATCGGCCGGATTGGTCGCCGGGCTCGAATTTTGATCAATATTATCTGGGCTGGGCTTACCCGCCGAAGGATTATGCGAAGTGGGCCGAACTGGTGAATCGCTGGGTGCGGCACGCGGTGGAGAAGTATGGGACCAGCGAGGTGGAATCCTGGTATTGGGAGGTGTGGAACGAGCCGGATATCGCGTATTGGCACGGGACTCCCGAAGAGTACAACAAACTTTATGACGCTACTGCGGAAGCCGTGAAGCGGGCGCTGCCGGGGGCGAGGATCGGAGGGCCGGCGTCCACGGGCCCGTCGGGCTCGAAGCCGGCGGCGTTTTTGCGGCAGTTTCTGGAGCACTGCGCGGCGAAGAACGTGCCGCTCGATTTTATTAGTTATCACGCCAAAGGCCGGCCGTCGGTAGTCGACGGGCATGTGCGGATGGGAATTTCGAAAAACGCCGAGGATGTGGATTCGGGCTTTCGAATCGTGAGCGAATTTCCCAAGTTTCGAGATTTGCCGATTGTGCTGAGCGAATCCGATCCGGAGGGATGCGCGGCGTGCTCGGCGCGTGTCTATCCGCAGAATGCGTATCGCAATGGGCCGCTCTATGCGGCCTATGAAGCGGCGATGATGAAGAATATTTTCGAGCTGGCGGATCGGGCGAAAACCAACATCGCGGGCATGCTGACGTGGGCCTTCGAATTCGAGGATCAACCTTATTTCGACGGCTTCCGGACGCTCGCGACCAATGGAATTGATAAACCGGTGCTGAATCTGTTTCGCATGGCCGGAATGATGCGCGGCGATCGCGTGAGGACGGAGAGCAGCGGTGGCGTAACCCCTCAGGCGATGATCGCGGAGGGCGTTCGGGGCCACGCCGATGTCGACGCGCTGGCGGTCCGCTCGGACCGAGAGATTTCGGTGCTCGCATGGAATTATCACGATGACGACGTGGCAAGTCCTGTTGCCAAAGTGCGAATCGACGTGAGTGGCATGCGCGGTACCCGCGCGCTGCTGCGGCACTACCGCATCGACGAGACGCACAGCAACGCCTGGACCGCGTGGAAGAAGGTGGGGTCGCCTGAGAATCCTTCGGCGGAGCAATACTCGGCGCTGGAGGCGGCGGGACAGTTGGAAGAGCTGGAGTCTCCCCACTGGATCGTAGTAAAGGGCGGTGTGGCGACAATCGACATCGCGCTGCCGCGTCAGGCGGTTTCGCTGCTCAATCTGGTTTTTTGAGTCGTTTCTGGCGCTCAGAATGCTCTGTGATTTACGTCGCCTTGCGACTAAGGAGCACAGATCGTGATACGAGACTTTATTTTTCTGGTGCTGTTCTTCATGCTGCTCGGGATTTGGGCCGTATCGTGGCTAGCCTTCCACATCGCCGGCGGTTTTATCCACTTACTGCTTATCCTGGCCGTAATTTCCCTGGTCTTGCATCTCTTCCGTGGCTCGCGAACCGCGTAGGATTTGCCCCGCCTTGCATCTTTTGCCTACGGAATCAGCATGACCGGCGCCTGCCAGAACGCGGCCTTTTGTCCGGTAGGATCCAGCACCGTGACCTGGCAGTTGTACTCGCCCGGTAGAAGCTGGCTGAGCGAAAGATTGAATTTCAAAGGTATGGTCTTTATTTTGTTGTTCAGGCCGGCGCTCACCGTGAGCGGAGGCGTTTCGAATACTTTCGTTTGTCCGCGATAGAAGGTGACGAACGCGACCAGAGGTTGGATGGTAGTCGCGGTGGGCTCGTAAGCTTGCAGATAAACGTACATGTCCTTCGTTTTGCTGAACACGCGCGTCACGCTTGGAATCACCTTCTGGCCGTCCACAACCAGTGGATTCGCGATCTCGCTCTTGTCCTTTTCCTTCGAAGCATTGTAAATCGCGTCTTTGGGGTCCACCAGTTGGCTGCTTAAAACCACGGAGCTGATGTGGACGCGCTTCTCCTCTTTATTAAGGTTGGGAATGAAGAACTTGGTCTGATAGGTGCCGATGCGGCCGGTTTCGGCGTCGCGCGCCAGAAACTTGACCGAGTATTTTCCAGGAAGCAGCGTGAAGCCCGTCGGATATTCGATGCGGCGCTTCGCCAACTCCGCCGCGGTGGAATCGCTCAGTTTGATGTCCGCTTTGTCGCGCACGTTCTGCATCGTCGTGCCGAAGTCGTCCTTCACCTCGGTGATGAAGTCGAGCAAAGTGCGTTCCGCGCCGCCTTTGCGGGCGAGCGCGAGTTCGCTGCCGGGAATCTTAACCATGATCGGCACGAAGTACTCGGCGTTGTTCAACTGGAAGTAGTCGACCTCCATGGCAATGGTCAGTTCGGTAATCGGATCGCCCAGCATCAGGGCATCCTCAAGCTGCCGTTCCTTGTCGGAAGCCGTGAACTTCGCGAACACTTTGCCCGCGTAATAACCCTGGCTATAATCCACGCTCGCGGAAAGCCCGCTGTTGAGCGAAATCTTGATCCTCCGGAACTTGCCGTTCAACGCTTCATTGGTCGGATAATAACCGAGGATGTAATAGCTCGATACCGATTTCTGCGCCTTCACGATGCCGGCAGCCAGGTCGTTGTTGTCGAGCAGAGCCTTCCCGCCGGTATCCGCGGCGATGGTCCACAGATTGTCTTGAGACTTCGAAAAATTCGATGCCGAGGCGAGCGCCGAAGCACCGGTATACATGCCGGCGCCGCCCGGCGGTCCATGTGTGGCATCGCCGAGAGGGCCGGATGCCACCAGCCCTCGCGCATCGATTGGCCAGAACGATACTCCGGCCCGAATTGCGGCGTTGATCGTAGCGTGTAGCTGAGCCTGATTATCCATTCCGTTCAATTGCAAACCGCTGGCGAAATAGAGCAGAGCTTTTTTCTCGTTGAGATGCCCCAGCATCTTCGCGGCGGTCTGTAAAGCGGCCAACTGGCGATCCGTATTGAAGATGTTGAACTCGCTGTCGTCCTGACCGAAGGCGGCTCCAGTGTCAGCGGAACTGGCGTCACTGACGGATTCATCGAACCCCTCGCCTTCGCCTACGATCATCGTTTGCAGGATGCCCAGCAGCTTTTCGCGATCGTTGGTGAAATCCGTCGTCACTTGAACCGCTCCCCCCGCATACTGAATGATCGATACCAGATCCACCGCGCTCATCTGCGTCTTGATAAATTTCTGCGCCGCGTCGAGAGCACGCAACTGATCCTGCGGCGGCATCGACGTCATGTCGAAATACAACACCAGCAGGCGGCGATCCTTATAAGATGTCTTCCCCGGCACCTCGCCCGCGATCTGCGTGTGCGGCAGCTTCTCGTAATACTTTGGCGCGCCGATCGGCGGCAGCGGCTCCGCTTCCTTGATGATCTCTTCCAGCCTCTGATATTCGAAGAATTTGATCTCCTGCGCCACGCCGTCTTCCGTAACCGTGAAGTCTTTCGCGGTCAGGTTTTCCACCGGATTGCCGTTCTTGTCCTTCACCAGCACGGTCTCGATCTTCAGTTGCCGCGTGACCGTGAAGTTCGGCACATCATTCCCGGTCTTGTTCTCGCCCACCTGTTGCGCGTAGGTCAGCGCCATCGCGAATGGAACCAAATATCGCATCATAAATTAAAACCTCAAGCGCACCGTGCTCAGCATGCTTCGCATCGCGTTGGGCGATGCGGGAAGACCGAACTGTTGATTAAGCTGCGTATCGTAACTTCCGAACACCACATGGTTAAGGATGTTCGTTGCGTCCACCCTGACTTCAAGATTCAGCTTGTCCGATAAACGAAACACGCGCCCCAGCGACGCGATCATGGAAAACTGCGCCGGACCCGTAATCGAATCGCGGGCGGCAGTTCCCCATTGCCCTGGCGCCGGCGCAGTAAACGCCCCTGGATTCAAGAACAGTCCCGGAGCAGCCGAGTAAATCGGCGCTCCTGTATAGTCCGGCCGGATCGTGCCTATAAATCCCGTGCCCGGCACCGCCAGTGGATAAACCGGCGTGAGGGGCGACCCGGTCCCAACGATCACCGTGCTGGTCACGGTCCATTCTTTGAATACTTGCCCTCTCCATCCGCTCAACAGCGTTCCTCCGTGCATTCCCATCCCCGACGTGTATTGTCCCGTGATCGTAACTTGATGGCGCTGATCGAACGGGGATAATCCGCGATCCCCGCTCAGATTGAGCCAGTTCTGCGCCACAAACAGGTTTCCCTGCCCCCTGCCGCCCAATGCCGCATCGTCGATCGATTTGGAGTACACGTACAACACACTCGCTGTAATCCCGTTATGCAACCTCCTCCGCACTTGTATCTGTCCGGCCTCGCGCGTCGAGTTTCCATTCGAGGTCATATACGTATATCCAGGCAGGCACGAAGGGCACGGATTCGCCGCGCCAATCGGATACGTGTTCGGATAGAACTCCTGCGTTCCGCGCGTGCCTTTGATGCCGAGGTACGTAGCAGTCATGATCAGAGCCCCCGGCAGATCCCTTTGCAGCGATGCCTGCCAGTTTTGCGCGTATCCCACTCGGAAATTCGGATCGATTCCGAAGGTCGTGGGGATGGTCGTCGGCGACGCATTGAATCCGTTCGCCAAAGTGAGCGGATCGCTGGCGCTATTCTGCACGCTGAAGCTCTTCGACAACGGCGCCTGCTGATCCATATTCTGCGCGATGGTCTGATAAGTGGACGTGTTGTAGTAGAGAGAATATCCCGCTCTGATCACCATCGACGATGCCGGCAAAGGACGCCATGCCAGCCCAATAATCGGTTCAAATCCGTGTTTATCCGGGTGAACCAGCGAATCCGGATAGCGAGTGCCCGTCAGCGGACCAACCGGATCGTTCGCAACCACCGGCGCGGCATTCGAGAACCCGGGAACCACATCGAGGTTCACCAGACGTCCGTACAACTCAGTAATCGGGGACCAATAATCCCACCGCAGCCCCGCATTAATACTGAGGCTGGGGTTGATCCTCACATCGTCCTGCACGAAAGCGTCGTAAACATTGGAGCGCAGGTATTTGTCGGCATTTCCGAAGGCGATGGAACTTGTGTCGGGCACTCCCAGCAGAAAATCCGCGAAGTCGCTGCCCGTGGCACCTCCAGTGAAACCGAAGGAGCCGCGAGGATTTTGTTGCCCGATGAAATTGAACTGCTGCTTCTTGAAATCGGCGCCGAATTGAACATTATGCCGGCCGCGATTCCAGTAGTTGGTATCGGAAACTCCGCTGGTCTGGTTATGCAGTACCGATTGGTTGCCATCGCTCAGCGGCGTGATGCCACTCGAAAAATTGAGCGCCGGCGGACCCCAGTTCTGCGGCTGCTGATTATTCCCGAGGATCCCCGCCTCGCCGGAGATATTCTCTTTGTTCGCAAAATTCGATATGTTCGTTGAAGAAAACCGGTTGAAATTATAGGTAAGCGTCGTCCAGAAGCGGTTCGTAAATTGGTGGCGCCAGTTGGCGGTCGCAGTCCAGCCGAACGAATCGGTTGTGTCGAGAAAACCCAGCAAGTTGGGATTATCCTGGCGCGTGCTCTGAAACCCAAAGCTTCCGAAAACCTGATTCTTTCGGTTGATGGATTTGTTCAGATTCCCCCGCATGCTGTCCTGATGCTGCGGTGTGACTAGCGCCTGCTGATAATTCAACTTCCCCGAAAAATTCGGCAGCGGATAAAGATTCAATAAGCTAAGCGCCTGGGGACTAATACGATTAATCGGAATGATGTTCCCCGGAAATGCGATGTTGTTCAACGGGTCGATAACCGGCGTCGGTGTTTGCGATAGATCCCCGGAACGTTGCACCACGGTCGGCACCAGTCCAGGCTGCGAACTCGAAGTCCGGTTCCGCGCCCACTGATAAAGGAGGACAAAATTCGGGCCGTTCCGGATCAGATGCGGAATCTTCAGCGGACCTCCGAACTGTGCCAATCCAGTGAACCGATTCGTCTCCGGCTTCGGAGTATCCTGCCCCGTAATCGAATAGGACCGCGCATCCAGCGCCGAATTGTCCAGCGTGAATCCGATGCTCCCGTTATAGAGCGACCTCAAACCGATCCGGTTATTCCCAAACGCAGGGTTGGTCGCAAACGGTGAGCTGGCCCCATTGTTCGCGGTGCCATTGACCAGGAACCCGTCCGCGGCCCTCTTACTCAAATCGTCGTTGCCGGCAGTGTTGTCGCTCGCCGCCGCAGCCGTCGCATTCGATTGTTTCGCGGCATCCGAAGTAGAAGCGTTGACATTCGCGCGCTGAAATCCTCCAGGAGTATTTGCCGGAGGAGGCGCGGTTTTCTTTGACTTCTTCGCCGGCTTCGCCGCATCCGTCGATTCCGCGGCAGGCGCGGCCGCCGGGGCATTAATCGCCACCGATACCGGTCCCGGAGCCTGTTGAGGACCGGCCTGCGCCTTGATGTCATCAAGGGGAATCAGCTTCAACTCCCAATCTGGAATCGCCGCATCCGTACCGACCGTCACCTCTTGCTTGATCGGCACGAAACACAGCATTTCGATCTCAAACGTCCAGGCGCCGTCCGGTAAATCGGGAAAGGAGTACATCCCTTGCGAATCGGAGACCGTCACTAATTTCTTCTCCCCTTGCGCCGCCGTCACGGTAACGCCCGGAATCGGCAAGCCCCCGAACTTGACCTGCCCATGGTGCTCGGACGCAGCCAGAACCGTCGTGACGAAAGAGAACATCGCCAGCCAGAGACTCAGGCCGCACAAGATGTATTTTTTAATTTTCACCATGGTTTCTTTGAAAAGACCCAGGGCGATTGCACGCTGTAGGCCCCTCTGATATATGAAGTTACGCCAACGTTTCCCATCTCTGGACGCTCCGAAGTTGTGTCCGCATCTTCACGCCTGTTGCCCGCGCAATCCATTGCGACGAGGCAATGCCGGGAACCGTATTGAATAGACAGACGAGGGCAAGCCCTCCGACGTTCATATTAAAAAGACGCCGCCCCCGTCCGCTCATTACATTCTCCTCTAATTCTCCAGCGGAACCTTTTCCGCATGCTCGATCACCAGCACATCCACCGGCCCCTTTTTCGATTCCAGCTTCAGCCCCAGTTGTTCCTGCACCGCCGTAAAAATCGACGGACCCGCCGGAGTCTCGGCCGGCGTTTTCGAAACCTCGTCCGCATACCGCAAATCGAATTGATAAAACCCCGTGAGCCCGGTTTTGTCGAGTACCGGCATCCGGGTCATCCGCGAAAGCATCGCCGCCAGCCGATTCATCTGCATGCGGTTCGACCGGATCCCGTCGAGGCGCGCCGTACCGGTGGCTTGCGCCGGCCCGACCGTCGATTCCTTCAGCTTCGGCCCATTCTTCCCGATCACCAATTCGTAATGCGTCATTTCCCGTTGTTCCGTGTGGAGCGTCATCTGGAACCGCTCCTGGAGCAGCGTTTGCAGCATCAGCCGAAGCTGATCGTCGGGAGTTTCCGGCGGAGCCTTCGCCGTGACCTCGAAGCGGACCATCTTCTCGTTGATCCAATCAGGACCGGCAATCTGCGCGTCCGTCGTCAGCGAATACGCGAATTTGAGGCAATCGCTCAAGGTCGCATTGGAAAGCGTGACCACTCCATTGAGGATCTTGCCGGTGTTGATGTTGATCATACCGTTCGCCTCCACAGGCCCGCCCATCTTAACCGTGGCGACGTCGAACGCCGGCTGTGTCGCCTGATAGTAATCCCCATCAGCCGGCATCATGATTATCGCTATCATTAGCGAGGGTTTCATTACTAAAGTATTAGTACTACCTACAGACGGTGTCAAATCACTTTAATTCTCGGACGCCTTCTCCGCCCGTTCAATCACCAGAATCTCGACCGGTCCTTTCGTCGATTCCAGCTTCAAACCAAGCTGGTCCTGCACAGCGGTAAAAATCGAAGGACCCGCCGCATCGGCCGGAGCGGGCGCATCGCCCGGCGCGCTCACCATCCTGCGCTCGCCTTCGTCCGGCGTCCATTCCAGTTTGAAATCGTAGTTTCCGGTCAACTCCGTCTTATCGATCACTGAGCGCCCCAAAATCTGCCCGAGTTGATTCGCCAGCGCCGACACCGGCGCCTCTTGAAGTGTGAATTGTCCCCGCTCCATACTGATTCGCGTTCCCTTGGGCTTGTCCGATCCGGCCACCACCTCCGACTCATGAAACTTCGGACCGCCCTTCCCAACCACTAGCGCATAAGTCGGAAGCTCTTTCGTCTCACGATGGAACTTCAGTTGAAACCGGTCCGCCAGCAGCGCCTGCGTCATCACTTTGACCTGATCCGGCGTCGCAGCCCCTTCCGGTTTTGCCGTGATGTCGTATCGTTCTGAACCGAGCCACGCTGGCCCGCCGACGATCTGAAAGTCCCGCACTCCATACGCCCTCTGGATCAGGATTTTCACCGTGACACCTGTCATGGAAACCCTCCCGCCAGGCAGCATTTGGACTCCAATCCTCATCGTTCCCATCGGCGCCGGAGCACTCGGCTTGATCGACGCCGCCTCAAATTCCTGCCCCTTCAACACGAGAGAACCAGCCGCGATCGTCAACAGTTGCCTGCGATTCATGAAATATCCTCGATTTCTCGGTTAGACGTTGGAAGAGATGAAAAAGTCCCCGAACCGGGAACTTTTCTGTCTTCTAACGTAGTTTCACTCGCAAGCCCGAATAAGTTCCAAAAACCGTCACCTCTCCTTCCTCGCCAGCTTTTTGAGCGTCTTCTCCGCCTCCTGCACGTCGTCCAGTGTCAGCTTCCCCGATTCGATCAGATGAGCCATCACCGGCTGCGCCCTCCCTCCGAACAAACTGAGCAGTTCGTCGATCAACCGCCCCCGCGCCGCATTTCGGGAAACGCACGCCTCAAAAATGTGGGCATTACTGATCTTCTTGACACGCCGCAGCGCACCCTTGGTTTCCAGGCGATAAACGGTGGTCTGGATGGTGGTGTAAGCCGGACGCCCTTTCGCCGGGAACGCCTCCAGAATCTCGCGAATCGAAGACGCGCCCAGACTCCACAGCGCCTCCATGATCTGGAGCTCCAGCTTGGTCAGTCTTGGCAGAGGCATAATCTACTACATCTGTTTGTAAGACTACTACCAAGCTGTTTGGTTTGCAAGTCCTTTCGCTAACAATCCACCCAAGCCCGCGTCTTCGAACTTTCCAGCACCTTTTCGAGCAGCCCCATCCCATGCGCCCCATCCGCAAACGTCGGATACTCCACAGGCGCCGACGGATCCGCGACCCGCTTATAAAACCGCCGGAAATTCTGCTTGTGCGAATCGTCGTAGCCCTCGCTGTGTCCACCCGGCAAATCGGCGAACGTCGCCGCGCGCGGATACATCAACGACCCATCCTTAATCATGAGCTGATTCGGCGTGTTTCTCTGTCCGATCCACAATTCATCCGGACGCTCCTGGTTCCACGCCACGCCGCACTTGGACCCGTAAATCTCGAAATCGAACCGGTTCTTCCGTCCCGCCGACATCTGGCTCACCGCGAACGATCCGCGCGCGCGATCGCCGAGCCGCACCAGCACCGCTCCGAAATCGTCCGTCGTAATCTCCACCTGATCGTAATCAGTGGGAGCCAGTTTTTTCCCCGTGAACGTCTCCACCGCGCCCTTCGGCTTTTTGCGCGTATGATGAAACGTCCCCAAATCGGCGCACAGCGACGTAATGTTCAATCCCGTCACGTGCTGAATCTGATCCATCCAATGCGACCCGATGTCGCCCATCGCCCGCAACGCGCCGTTTTCAGCCGCCTGCGCGCGCCAGTTCCAGTCGGTGTCGTATAACAGCCAATCCTGAAAGTATGTGCCATTCACGATGAGCACATCGCCCAGCTCACCCGCCTCGATCATGCTGCGCACCTGCTGCACCAGCGGATAGCAGCGCAAATTGTGATTCACGCAATTCGCTAGATTCTTCGCCTTGCCCATTTCAGCAAGCTCTTTCGCCTCGGCGTGGGTCATCGTCAGAGGCTTCTCGCACAAAACATTCTTTCCCGCTTCGAGCGCCGCCTTCGCCATCCCGTAATGCAGATAATTCGGCGTGCAAATATGTACCGCATCGATCTCTTTATCGGCCAGCAAATCCTCCCACGCGGCAGCCTTGGGGACGCCGAACGCAGCGGCAAACTTCTCGCCGTCCGCCTGATCGACGCCCGCTACAGCGACCACTTCCACATTTCCCAATCGTCGTATCGCCTCGGTATGCACCTTGCCCATAAAGCCGGTGCCGAACATCGCGGTTCTGATTTTGCGCATAGCATCTATTCTAAACATCCTGGCGTTGAGGAGTCTTTCCCGCAACACGCGCGAGGTTTTTTGGGGCGCTTTATTGGCAGGTCAAATGCTCGTTTCCAGCACGGGAGGACAGCTAAAAATGGAGAACCTAAAAGGAATCAACGTGGCCATCCTGGTGGCCGACGGATTCGAAGAGGTTGAGATGGTAAAACCCCGTCAATCCCTGGAGCAGGCGGGTGCAAAAACTACCGTGATCTCGCCGAAAGGTGACCGGGTGCGCTCCTGGCAGCACACTGAGTGGGGCAAGGATTTCCGGGTCGAGCTGGCGCTGAACAAGGCGCACCCAGATGACTTTGATGCGCTGCTTCTGCCCGGAGGCGTGATGAGTCCAGACAAGCTGCGCATGGACCCATCCGCAGTACAGTTCGTAAAAGCTTTCTTCGACGCTGGAAAACCGGTGGCCGCGATCTGCCATGGTCCCTGGACCATCATCGAAGCAGGAGCCGCGCGCGGCCGTCATATGACATCATGGCCGTCGCTCAAAGCCGACTTGAAGAACGCCGGCGCAGAGTGGACGGACCAGCAATCGGTGATTGACGGCAACCTGGTGACAAGCCGCAAACCCGACGACATCCCGGTCTTTACGAAAGCCATGATCGACGTATTCAGCAGCGTCCACGAGAAAACTATGGCCTAAGTCGCCGCACAACCCCTGGCGTAGGAGTCGGTGTGAAAAGTCGTTCGACAGGCGAAACCGCCTGTCCACCGTGCTGTAACTACTTGCTTTGTCGTGGTGGGGCAGGCGGTTCCGCCTGGCAATCACAGATCCCAGCGAGTTTTCACACAGACTCGTAAACCAGACGATTGAGCACCGACCCATACGAAATGGCCACCCGCGAAAAAGAGCAAGATCTCGCTGAGAAGCTGGCACTGTGCGAAAAACTAATCGCGACGAATCCCAGCATCGATCGTAAGGGTGCGGTTCATCCCTACGCTAAACGGCCACGTGTTCACCTAGTAGCCTCACGTTGGTCCCGCATCGATACGCCGATACATACTTGCCCCGAACACCAGTGGAAAAATCATATTCAGCTCTCATCCTACGGGCAGGCTTGGAAGGTCCCTTCACAACCTATAAATCGCCACCCCACTCAACAACTTAGGATAAAAATCCGTCGACTTCTGCGGCATCACTCCCCCCGCGAACGCGATCCGGGCCATCTCTTCGATCGGTGTCGCTTCCAAAATGAACGCGACCTCCGCATCTCGCTCGCGCACCTCCGCGACCGCCGCGTCGATCCCGCGCACATATTGGATGTGCTTCTCCTCGCGCACGGCCTCTTCGCTAATTCCCAGCAGCCCTCCGAGAATGTCGTGATGCAGCACGGGAACATCAAGTTCCCCTCCCGCGCGAGGCCTTTCGAGTAAGTGCTGGCCTGACTCGGTCACGACTCCAATCCGCACCGTCGACGGACTCGGCACCGCCAGCGCCTTCTTCAACTCGTCAACGGAATGCAATGGCGTCGCCGACCAATGCTCTTTCGCCCGCTCGTGAAAGCCCGTAGGGTCGATCCCGCGCAGCACCCGGTGCGTCGCCAGAATCTTCAAGCCCGCCGAATGCATGTTGAAGAACGCCATCCCCACGTATTGCGCCGCCGCATCCTCCGGATGATCCTTCGCATATCCCAGCGCCGTCTCATAGCGGTGATGGCCGTCCGCGATCAGCAGCTTCTTACCGCCCATCAGGGATTGAATCATCGCGATCCGGTCCGGGTCCGCGATCGGCCACACGCGATGCCGGGCTTGGTATTCGTCGAGCACGTCCAAAACCGGCGCGCCCTTTGACGATTCGCTCAAAATCGCGTCGATCGTCCCCGCCGGGTCGGGATACAGCATGAAGAGCTGCTCGAATTGCGCGCGCGTGTGATTCAGCAGCTCCCTCCGGTCCTTCTTCGGACCCGTCAGCGTCTGCTCATGCCGGTACACCACGTTCGCCGAATAATCCTCCAGCTTGCCCAGCCCGATGAATCCCTGGCGGGTCAGCTTCTTTCCGGAATCGGGCTCCTCAAACTCCTGCGAGTAGACGAAAAATCCGGGCGCCGCATCCTGCGCCAGCACGCCTTCTCGAATCCAGTCGTCGAAACATTTCGCGGCCCGCGTGTAGACATTCTCGGAGTCGTTATCGAACTCCCGCTTCTCGCCCAGGATAATTCGGACCAGGTTGTAAGGGCTCGCGGCAAGGTATTTCGCATGCATCGGCGGACTGATCTTGTCGTAGGGCTGGGTGAGCAGATTCGCCGGATCACCGGCCTTCGCTGAATAGCGAAAAGGTTGAAAGGGTTTTACGTTCGCCAAATAATCAGGATAGCGTTATCGGCGTTCATCCGCGTTCATCGGCGGCCGATTTATTTCTTAAACGCCACCGGGGCGCTAATCCTCACCGGCCGCGGATTCACTAGCGTCTTCCCGATCACCGGCGAAAAGAAATGACACTCGAAATTAACGATCTCCACCGTCAGCGTCTCATCGTCCGGCCGCTCCGGCGTCGCCTCCTGATAGCGAACCCGAACATTTTCTGGCTTCAGACCCAAGAATCCGCCAGGCAAAACGTGCGGCGCCACTTGCTCGCCGTAGAGGATCAGGTTCGTGATGCGATCGGGGCCCTCCCACGGATGAACCACGCCCCACCGCACCGACGACCTGACCCTCTCCACCAGCGCCTGATGAGCGAACAACACCTGTGCGCAGTCGATCACACCCAGCAGCAGCGCGAAAAATGCGAGCAGCACAAACGTCGCCTCGACCAGTCCTTGACCCTTCTCGCGCTTCACGGCTCCCGCTCCCCCGGAGCGTAGCGTCCGACGAACGGAAACTCGACCCCCGGCCGCCCTTCGAGCGAGATCGTCTTGAACACCGCATTCACCGGATAATTGCGAATCGCCACGTGAACCGCCGTAGGCGCGCCGCTCTTATCCTTCACCCACTCGACATCCACCTGGTCGGGACGCAGATTCAGCACCACCGGAACCAGTTCGGTCGGCCGTGTGTCGCCATACACCACCATATTGCGAATTGCCGCGCGGGCTTTTTCGAGATCGGCATCGCTCGCCGCGCGATAGGTGCGCATCGCCGCGTAGCGTCCGCCGTTGCCCACCGCCGTCACTAGCTGGTTGTAGACGTAAAACGTGTATCCGAACTGAAAAGTCCCAGCCAGACAGGAAACCATCACCGCCGCGCACACTGCGAGTTCGATCATCGCGTGTCCACGCTGCTTCCGCCTCATTCTGTGAGCCTGACCGGATTCGCCGCCGCTGCGGCATGCGCCGGAACCGTGAACGTAGTCGGCCCACCCACCGCGCGCAAAAACGTGATCTCGACGCTGTTATCAGGAGCCGTCACGCGAGCCTGCGTCATGCTCCCGGCATCGCGCGGATCTTTTTCCCATTTCGAGCCGTCCGCGCTGAACTCAACCACGACTCCTTTGAATTCCTGAGTTCCCAGATTCCAGCGCATCGGAACGTGGGCGACGGCGTCGCGCGCAAGATCCAATCCGGCCTTTGTTCCGTCCAGTTTAGAAGCCGCAGCCATCGCCGCCGCATCGGTAAAAACCTGCGCTTCGTTGCGAGCGATATATACCCGTCCCACGTCGAACGCCAGTCCCATCACTGCCAGTAAAAGCAGCATGGTGACAGACATCGCGATAAGAACGAAGCCTCGTCTATTTCGACCCACTCTATACAGAACGGCTGACGAGAGGCTGAGCTTTAGGAATCAATAGAATCGCGCCGGTAATCGCCAGAGCGACCGCGATCCATTGCGTGATCGAAAGAGGCAATCCGAACGGGAGCGCCTGTTCATGAAAACGCTCGAACTCAATGAAAAACCGGGCGATGGAGCTGATCACCAGGTAAAGTCCGATAATCTGACCCGGTGGGTGAGCTTTTCCATAGCGCCAGTAAAGGAAAGCAAACAAAGCAGCTTCTGTGAACGATTCGTATAATTGCGCGGGATGCAGGGGTACATCCAGCGGTACGCCGGTAAGTCCGTAAGCCTCTGGATTCTTGAAGGTTACTGCCCACGGAAGGTGGCATTCCTTGCCCCAGCAGCAACCGGCGGCGAAGCAGCCTAATCTGCCGACGGCGTGGCCGATGGCGATGCCGGGTGCGAACGCGTCAGATACGGCCAGCACCGGTAAGTTATTGTGGCGTATATAGAAAAATGCAGTAATCAGGGCTAGAATCAGGCCGCCTTGAAATACTCCGGCGGCTTGCAGCGTGGCGACCGAAAAGATCTGAATATCCGGCCAGTCGAACGCGATCATCAGGAGTTTCGCGCCAATTAAGCCCGCTAAAGCGACATAAACAGCTAGATTAGTGACCTTTTCAGCGTCTAATCCGCCCTTACGCGCCAATTTTACGGTGATCCAAAGGCCGGTCAGGAATCCCAGCGCGACCAGGACGCCATATGTGGGCAAATAGAAAGTGCCAATGGAGAATATCTTGGGGAACAATCTACTCTGAGGATAGCAGTCTTGCCACCGCGGCGCGGATCTCCGCAGGATTCGAACTGATCGCCACCACGTTGTTGGAGGCGTCCACCACCAACGTTGTCCCTTTAATAGGATCGGCGTTGTATTTCGCGGCCAGACCTTGCCGATCGATGATTTGCGGATAATCCAGGCCCATGTCTTCCAGGTAATAGTTGGCGCGGCCGGTGCTCGGGGCTTCGATCACGCCGTACGACCTTAGGCCTTTCGGTCTGAACTCTGATTCGGTTTTCATCAGATTCTCGGCTAGACGGCGTGCCGCGCCACTCTGGGCGGACCAGAATGTGACGAGCGTGACTTTGGAATCACTGGGCGCGATTTGCAGTCGCCGGCCTTTGATATCCACACCGCTCCAGACTACGAAGGGAGGGCCGATGGATGGAAGAGGCGGCTTTTTTAAACCTGGCGCCGGTTCGGGCGCGGGAACGGCAACGCGCGATTCGAGCGCTCGCTTGCGCTCGAATTCCTGGATCTCAGGTAATGCCGAACCCAGAACGTAGCCCTGCACTTCTTTTCCCGCTTGCATAACCATCACCGAGTAACAAGGGATCGCTTCGCCCACCACGGCATGGCGTACCTGAATTGCGTCGCCGGCCTGGACGCTGCCGAGAACCGAGCCGTCTTCACTGCACGCATCGCGCACGGGTGTGGATGCGAATGCGCAGGCAATAAAGACAACGGGCAGAATTAAGAGTCGCATCGCTCTAATGGCTGAGCCGCAACACTTCGGAAGCCAGCTTCTGGAACAGCGCTGTGAGTTGCGTCTTGTCAGCCGTCACCTGATACAAGCCCTGTTCCTGATCCGTCAGGAAGGCAGGATTGGTGTAAGGAGTCCAGCTCGAATCGTAAGGCAGAGCGGGAATCGTCTGGGTATTCGACATGATCGGCAAGAACTCATGATCCGCCGCGTCGCCGGCGTTGCCTAACAGATAGATGGTGTTAATCACGGGATGGAATTTTGTGGCGCACGCCGTACCGTTGCCTCCCGCGCCTCCGCATCCGGAGGCGTCTCCGCGGATCCAGTATGCTTCCGCCATAGCCGTGTTCATGGTAGCCGCGACGATAGTGGTCGGCTGGTCGGGCCGCATAAAGCCCTTGTAGGGGCCTGCGGTGAAGAAGTTCGAATTCAAGTCCGCCGGGAAGGACGTCCATACCCCTCCCTCATATTGTTGGCCGGGAGTCGAATCGGTGGAACACGCGGCAGCCGCGGATCCAGTTGCGCCCGTGCATACGTTGTTGCACTGAAACCTCCAGAAATCACGCGTGTCATAGGTATAAGACGCACCAGTGGACCCGAGCGTGACCGTGGCGACCGTGCAGGTTGAGCCGGGGCAAGTTGGCGGCGTCGAGGTAGTCGGGACGCCATGGGTCGAGTTTCCGTAGATATCGAAATCCGGGATATAAGCCAAGATTTGCCGAGCAATATCGGCATGGGCACCACCATTATTAGACGACGACGGCAGATAACCAACCGCGGTCGCGTTGCAAGTCGCCGGATAGCTGGCCCAGGCATCCGTGTTGACGGGCCTGAAGAGTCCGTTGGTGGCTCCTGTATCCGTTTGACCCGCCCCTTGCGCCAAGGTTCCGGTCACCGTGCCCGCGGCCGTGCAGATCACCGGCATGGTGCAGGTGTTGCCGTACGAGGTACAGGTGGCGCCAGGCGCGCCGGTATATTGCGTATAGTCCTTTCCGTAGCGAACATCAGATTGCGTGCGAATCGGAAAATTCGCGGAGACGCCATTGGGGGATCCGTCCGTAAACAAGACGATCGAGTTATAAGCCAAAGGCAAGCCGACGCTCTTGATCTGCTCATAGGCGAGCCACAAGCCACTGGTAGTGTTCGTGTTGTCGCCGCATTGACCGGGCTGAGTCAAGATGGACCCGAGCGCTGTGTTTAGCGATCCGTTTCCGAAACTGGTGCTCGGCGCGTAAAGCACACTGGCCGTGTAACCGAACTGGACAGCGCCGATGGTGTCGTAGGGGCTGAAATTCGTGATAAATTGCTGAGCCGCGGCGACCATCTCCTGGCAAGCCGTTGGGTTGCCGGGAGTGTTCATGGATACAGAGGTATCGAGCACCAGGATCATGACCGTTCCGCGGCGCGTCGCAGTCCCGGTGCCCGAAACGTTGACCGTCTTTATGCCGAAAATCTGCATGAAATAGGTCGGCGCGGGAACCGACGCATTTACCGAAATATCCAGAATCCCGTTGGGATTGCCGTTCCCGTCCGTTTCCTGCGTGAAGGTCGGCGTGGTCAGATTCATCGTGCCTGTGCCAAGATAGCCGTTCGGAAAATTGGCGTTGAAGAACTGCGTGGCTGTCGCGGTTGCCGCCGCCGACGCAGCCGGCACCGTGTTCGCCAGGTTCACCGATCGTCCGGCGGCCAGCGCAGCGGCGTCCACTGCCGAGGAAAGGCGCCCTTTGATCACATACATGGTCCCTGCATCCACCGCCAGGCCGATCATGGCGATGGTGAAGAACACCATCAATGCGTGGGTCAGAAGAATGAATCCTCTGCGTTTCCGGTCTTTGGTTACGATATGCGGCATGCGTTGCTCCTACTAGGTAATCGTGCGGTAGTAAATCACCGGCGGCTTGAAAATCGAAAACACCGATATGCCGCTCACGTCGGCGTATGTTTCCGAAATCAGCGCATACTGGCTTTGCGCGAGCGTAATGATCGGCGTCATGGTGGTGGAGGGAACCTGGAGGCTGGTATTCGTCGCGATGTTCACCGCCGAGATGGTTCCGTCGGACAGAACAGCCGCCGATGGGGGCGTCCCGAAATTGCTGGCCCAACGCGTGTTGTTGCCGATCGCCACATAGTAAGCAAAGACGTAGCTGTTGTAGTTCGGGCAAGCCGAAGGATTCCACGGCGGCACGCCGCTGGGTATCGGAGTGACTCCGGCGGCGCATTCGTTGGCTCCCACCAGGATGATTTTCGAGAGAAAGATCGCTCCATTACCGGAAGCGTTCGGAGTATAGGAGGGCGGCGAACCCATGCCCAGCCCGCTCGCTTCGCGAATCAGGATGGCCTGATTCTGCGGCAACACCAGATTCAGATCGGCCTTGGGATTAGTGACGGAAGTCACCATCAACACCGCCGCGCTGCGCGTGACATTGCTGACTTGCAGAGCCTTGTTCAATAGCGCGCCGACCGTAAATGCGCCAGCGAACATAAACGCCAGCGAAATGGTTACGATGGAAAACTCCAGCATCGCCTGGCCGGACTCGGATTTGTATCGTGTTCGCATGAGAGTGGTTCCTTGAATCTAGGGCGAAGGCGGAATGGAAGTCCCTTGCTGTAACCCGCCGAGCACATCGGCGGCGGACGCGGACAGCGTCAACCCGAGCCCCTTATTCCCGCTCATATCGGTGACTTGGCTTCCCGCCGAAAACCCCGTGATCGGGACCATCCACAGCAACGGATACGAAGGAATGGAAACCTCGACGATGTTCCCCGGCTGATTGGCGTAACTGATGGTCACGCTGGTAGTGCCGGTGGTGGTCGCGACCGTATAGGTGTAGGGCAACACCGGCGAAGCGGCCGCCGTGCACGTACCGGCGTTACAGGTCATGATCGGCGTGGTCAGATTGTTCGAAATATAGTAATTCACCACCACCGCATTCGCTTTGGTCCCCGCCAGGAATCCGACCGCATTGTCCTGCACCACCTGCGCGATGCAAGCCGCTTGAGAAGCGCAGCTATTGCCGTTATAGTTGGCGCTGAAGGTGATCGCGAAGCGTGACCCGGCGCGCACCGCCTGGGAGAACAGGCTCTGAATGGAGACCGCGTAGCAAACGTCGATGATCCCGAAAAACATCGCCATCATCGGCAAAAAGCAAAGCGCGGAGTCGAGAATCGTGTTACCGCGCTGTTTTCTCCGCCTCGGGGATACTGCGATCATGATGCCCCCCTCCTTTTTGTTGGCCTATACCCTCAAACTGAGCGCTTGAAAGTACTGCTTCTCCAAGGATTGTAGGGGGCGATAGATAGAGACGCCATCAGGGTTCTACATCGAAAACCTCCGAGGGATAACGTATGTCGGCTAAGGACTTCGCTGTAGCTGCTCTGGAACCAAAGGACCGTCCGGAACCAGCCACGCGCCTCTAGAATGACTTTTCCCGGGGTTTTTACGCTTCGAACCCTCGACGCAGGGACGGCGACGGAGAAACTCGACCGGCGCGCACCTAGACACCTTACATCAGAACGGACCAGATCCGTTCGGACATGGCCCCCATCTGGAGAAAACGGCAACAAAACTTTCCGCAATTAGGCAGAAAATCCCAATAAACGTCGGTCTCGATGAGGCCGTTAGGACCATTCCTATTACCGTACTATCGACTAAGTGTTTTTCCGTAGTCGCGCCTTCCCAGCCCACTTTTGGATCGAAAATTCACACTCGGCCATCCGCCTTCTCTTTCCTCGGCTTACCACCCCCGCATTGCCCGAGATATGGTACCCGCGCCTTACAAGACGTTAGGTGATTTGCTCTATTGCTGGATTCCTGCAACCCGCCGATGATTACCCTATAGAGGTTCGAAAGAACTGATGGGCTCTTCCCGCAAGAAATACACTTCATCGAGATCGCGAACACAGAAGGGGTCCGCCATCGTCGAAGGCGCATTGGTGTTGTTGCCGATGATGGCTCTGTTTTTCGCGATGATTGATTTTCCGTTCGCGATCTTTATCCAGAACACCATTCGGGAGTCCGTGCGCGAAGGCGTCCGTTTCGCCATCACCCAGCAGACCGGCGCGGGGGGACAGGACGCGGCCATCAAAGCGGTGGTCGAAAGCTATTCGCTCGGATTCATCAGTGACGCGGGCATCGCTTCCGGAGCCAACACCTTCTCGATTACCTACTACAACGGCACCACGCTCGCCAATGCGGGAACAGGCGTCGGAAGCAATGGGCAGGGAAACATCTGTGTTGTCTCGGCATCGGTGCAGCATTCCTGGATGGCTCCCGTCTGGCGGAGCACGGGAATTCTCACTTTTAGCGCCTCTTCCTCGGACGTGATGGAAGCCCCGCCCTTGGGCGTGTTGCCTTCCCGGTGAGACTTATGAACGGAAATCGAACGAATCGACGGCGCAGCGGGCAAAGCGGAAGTACCCTTCTTGAATTCGCGATTGTAGTTCCGTGCCTCACGCTCCTCTTCTTTGGAAGCGTCGGCCTCGGAGTCATGATGGGCCGTTATATTCAATGCGTGCAGGTGGGGCGCGACGTAGCGCACATGTACTCCGATGGCGTCGACTTCACCCAGACCACCCCGCAGAACATCATTATTCAGCAGCTCGCCAACGGCATCGGCATGACCACCAGCGGCGGAAACGGGCTAAATCCAGCGGACAGCACTGGGAACGGAGTCATCATCTTTTCCCAGATACAAACCGTTTATCAAGTGGATTGCACTGCCGCCGCGGTATCGCCTTGCACCAATTTGGGCCTTCCAGTCTTCACGCAGCGCATCGTCGTGGGGAACACGAGCTTGCGCGCCAGCAATTTCGGCACCCCAACGTCCACGCTGATGGACGCGTCCGGCAACATTTCTCCCAGCGTTTACCTCAGCAACTCGAATGCGACAGTCCGCGTCGCTGCCGCTTTTGAAGCGCAGCTCTCCGCCGCGGCGGTAAGCGCGGGACTTTCCGGAACAGCCCCGGTGCAGCCTCAAGGCAATATCGTGTACATGGTGGAGACCTATTTCCAGTATCCCGACATCGGGTTCCTGGGATGGAGCACCGCCGGCGGAGCCTATACCTGCTTCATGTTTAACTGAGTGGCGCGCTAGAAAGCAAAGGAAGGAATGTATGAAGACGAGAAAAAGACAAGCCGAGCGAGGGATTGCGGTGATCGCCACCACCATCATGCTGGTCATTCTCATCCCCGTGATCGGTTTGGCTATCGACGTCACCTTGTTATACGTGGATAAGGCGCGGCTACAGGGCGCCGCGGACGGAGCCGCGCTCGCCGGCGCCGAATCGCTGGCGCGCGGAACCAATGATGCAGCTCAACAAACCAGCGCCAGGCAGGCTGCGGCCGAGTACGTATTCCTAAATTATCCGACGACTTTCTTTTTCACAAACAGCATCACTGTCAATCAGGCAACCGACATTACAATTGACGAATCCGTCGCGAACCAGAGAACCGTCGGCGTTACCGCGCATGCCAATGTCCCGACCCTGTTCATGCGCTGGCTGAATTTCACTTCCACCAACGTGAACGCAAGCGCTACCGTGACACGCCGCGACGTGAACATCGTCGTCGTGATGGACCGGTCTGGATCCCTCGCATCGAGCGGTTCCTGCGCCGCGGTGCAGCAAGCGGCGATTAATTTCGTGAACAAGTTTTCCAACGGCAGCGATAACCTCGGTCTGGTTACCTTCGGTGCCAGCACCCACGTCGATTTTCCGATCGCGAACAATTTCCTGGGTGCGTCCGGCACGCTGCCCGCGCCCGCCTCGACGGTCCCGACCTTGATCGGCAACATCACGTGTCAAAGTTCGACCAGCTCCGCGATGGCGCTGTGGTACGGCTATGACCAGTTGGTGGGGTTGAATCAGCCGACCGCGCTGAATGTAATCCTGTTCTTCACGGACGGGAAGCCGACCGGCGTCAATGTGAACATGCCAATTGCCCCTGGCAGTACGTGCACCGGCGCGCACGCGGCGACCGCGAGCATACCGTGGAAGTACATTAACGGCCTCTACAATACCTATACAAACCAGGACGAATTTTTCGGCCTCTCCGATCCAATCAATACCGGATACGCGAACAGCGCGGACAGCGGTCAGACCACGGACGGAAACAACAGCGCTAACTGTGGCTACATGGGCGGAACCGGCGGCAATAATTACTCGGGCAACCAGACTGTGACCAGCGATTTCCTCGGCGTTCCGGAAATTGATGTCTTCGGCGACAAAATGGTCGCCGGTTACGGGGCGAACAGCGCCTACCTGACACCGGTCACGACGGTATCTTCGGGCTCAAACACGTTCATCGCGCTCAACAATACCACCAACGCAGATTACATGGCGGAAAATGCCGCGGACTATGCGGCCCAGGCTATCCGGGCCGGTGTGGTCGAGCCAACTTCGGCAACTGGTCTACTAAGCAACATTGGCAAGGGTCTTAGCAGTGTGGTCATCTACACCGTCGGTCTTGGAAACGCGCCTTATCCCCTCAGTGTCCCGCTGCTCCAGCGGATTAGTAACGTTGCCGCAAGCCCAATTTATGTGGCTCCTCCGACCGAACAGCAGGGAGACTTTATCCTCGCTCCAACGTCGGCCGATATCAATGCGGCGTTCGCGACCATCGCCGCCGAAATCCTGCGCATCGCGAAATAACGCTCCGGTGGTGCATCGATCGGGAGGCCTTTAGCCATGAAGGTGTGCACGCAAACTCTTCAGCTAACTAGTTTGATAAGGCATGCCGATCGCGTGATTCGTTCAAAGTTGGCTTCGTTCTCCTACGGTATGACGAGCTAAGTTTAATTATCAATGGTCCTTGATTTTGCTAGGCCCCCCCTAACACCAGCGTTCACCTCCTGATTTGAATGGGCGATGGCCGAAGAATTGCGCTGTCTCGGGCTTCTTCAGGTGTCAGGTCAGCCTTGATTGGTTGCGGCGTCGGCGCGGGGCTGCTCTGCCTTTAAAGCATGTATGAAAAGCCGCTGTGATCTGTGATTGGCAGGCGGAACCGCCCGCCCTACCACGACTACGCCAGCAGTTACAGAACGGTGGGACAGGCGGTTTCGCCTGTCGAACGACGTTCACACAGACTCCTTACTTCTGCGCCGTCAAGCTCTTTACCAAATCCTCGAGGGCCTTGCCGTGGAGCCCGGACGCGATTACTTCGAAACTCTCATTGAGAACGAATGTGCGCGGCAGCGTCTGAAAGTCAATGCCGTATCTCGCGGCGATATCGAAGCCGCTCGGCACGCTGCGGAATCCCAATTGATAATCCTCGAGGGTGTCCCGGAGTTGCGGAGAGTCACCCGAAACGTTCACCGCCAGCGCGTCGACGCCTTCCTTCCGGTATTGGGCATATAGACGGTTGACCAGCAACAGCTCGCGCGACGCATCCGCTTTACCTGGCGACCAGAACACCACCAGATTCACTTTGCCCTTCAAGCTATGGGCGCTCACCGCCCTGCCCTTCATATCCAACGCGGAAAAGTCCCTGAACGGAGGATAGTGAGGCTTCTCCACCGCAGGAGCCTTTGCCTCCGGAGCAACCGCCGGCGCAGCCACGGGCGCCGGAGCTACATCGGCAATCGATGCGGCCACGGCTGCTCTTTGACGCTCAAATTCCGCAACTGCCTCCAGCCCGTTGCCCAGCACATACCCCTGGACCTGTTTGCCACTCACCTCAGCCGTCACTGCGTAACACGTTTTCGCGTAACCGGCGACCGAAGAACGCACCTCGGCCGGCGAGTTCTTCGAAAGCGTCGCCAGAACCGGGGCAAAGTCGGAACAGTCGTCTAGCAGTGGAACGCCAGCCTGCGGCGCAGGGGCTTGAAACAAGGCAAGTAATGCAACGTAAGGGTACACAGATAAGCTTACGGCGTATCCACCCTTAAACCAATCAGGGGAAAACCTGAGAACTACTCTGTTTGTTTGCCGCTCATGCTAAAATTTTAGTAAGAAAGCTTGATCCGTTGACCGCGCGAATTATATTCAGTCTGTCCGCACTGGCCGCGAGTTTATTGGCGGGAGCGGGCACACCCGTTTCGCATCCGTCGCACGATTCCTCGTCGCGGCTGCTGCACGCGCGATTATTGTGCCTTAGCTCGCCCTACGCGCTAGCCGCTTCCGAACATTGTTCTCCGGTCCTCTCGTTTGCGCCGGCGCCCGACGCGGCCTTCGCTCTCGCCGCGCTGACCGCCACGCCGTTTCGCCGTTCCTTGTGCCTGGTGTCGAGCCAAGTCGCCGTCGATCTGTTCGAACGGCGCCATCAACGCGAATTCCTCCGCTGCTAACCGCCAACTCCGTCTCCCTTCGTTTCCGTGAGTTAGCTCTTTAAGTGGAGGAAATATGATAGTCAACGATGTCTTAGCGAAAGTCTTTGGCACTAAACACGAACGCGACGTGAAGGCCATGCGGCCTTTAATCGCCGCGATCAACGACCTTGAACCCCGGATGCTGGAGCTCTCCGACGAGGAACTCGCCGGCCAGACCGCCGTTTTCCGCCAGCAGATAGCTCAGGGAGCCACGCTCGACGATATGCTGGTCCCCGCCTTTGCCGCCGTGCGCGAAGTCGGCCGCCGCGTCCTCAATATGCGGCACTTCGACGTGCAGCTTATCGGCGGAACCGTCCTGCACCGCGGCAAAATCGCGGAGATGAAAACCGGCGAAGGAAAAACGCTGGTCGCGACCCTCCCCGTCTATCTGAATGCGCTCGCCGGTAAAGGCGTCCACGTCATCACCGTCAACGATTACCTGGCCCAGCGCGATTCGGAATGGATGGGCCGGATCTACAAATTTCTCGGCATGACCGTCGGCGTCATCGTCCACGATCTCGACGACCGCGAACGCCAAGCCGCCTACGCCTGCGACATCACTTACGGAACCAATAACGAGTTTGGCTTCGATTATCTGCGCGACAACATGAAGTTCCGCATTGCCGATTGCGTGCAGCGCGAACATTATTTCGCCATCGTCGATGAAGTGGACTCGATCCTCATTGACGAAGCGCGCACCCCGCTCATTATTTCCGGCCCCAGCGAAGAATCGACCGACAAATACTACAAAATCAACCGCATCATCCCCTTCCTCACCCGAGGCGAAGTGATCGAAGGCAAGGAGCCCGGCCAGAAATGGACCACCGGCGATTACACGGTCGACGAAAAGCACAAGGCCGTCGGCCTCACCGAGGAAGGCGTGCTGAAAGTCGAGAAACTGCTCGGCCTGAGCAACATGTTCGACGCCGTGAACTTCGAAACCAATCATCACGTCCAGACGGCTCTCAAAGCTCACGTCCTGTTCCAGCGAGACCGCGATTACGTGGTGAAAGATGACGAAGTCATCATCGTAGACGAACACACCGGCCGCCTGATGCCCGGCCGCCGCTGGAGCGACGGGCTGCATCAATCGGTCGAGGCGAAAGAAGGCGTTAAGATCCAGCGCGAAAATCAGACGCTCGCGACCATTACCTTTCAGAACTACTTCCGCATGTACAAAAAACTGGCCGGCATGACCGGAACAGCCGATACGGAAGCAGCCGAATTCGAGAAGATTTATAAGCTCGAAGTCACGCAAATTCCCACCAATAAGCCTCTACTGCGCAAAGAATTCCACGACGTGGTCTATCGCACGGAAGAAGAAAAATTCCGCAACGCAGCGAAAGAAATCAAGGAATTGCACGAAAAAGGACAACCCGTCCTCGTCGGTACCGTCTCCGTCGAAAAATCGGAGAAACTGTCCGGCATCTTAAAGAGGATGGGCGTCCGCCACGAAGTCCTGAACGCCAAGAATCACGAGCGCGAAGCCTCCATCGTCGCCCAGGCGGGCCGCAAAGGCGCGGTGGTTGTCTCCACCAACATGGCCGGCCGCGGAACCGACATTCTGCTGGGCGGCAATCCCGACTTCCTGACCCGCGAACGCCTGCGCAAGGAAAATAAAGATCCTGATCAGGTGCCCAAAGAGGAATGGGACGGTGTCTATAGTATGGTGAAGGCGCAGATCGATAAGGAGCACGACGAAGTGGTCGCTCTGGGAGGCCTGCAAATCGTCGGCACGGAGCGCCACGAATCCCGCCGTATCGACAATCAGCTCCGCGGCCGCGCCGGCCGTCAAGGCGACCCTGGCAGCGCTCGCTTCTATCTTTCTCTGCAAGACGATCTGATGCGCATTTTCGGCGGCCAGCGCATGCAGAACCTGATGCTGCGCCTGGGCATGGAAGAGGATGTGCCGATCGAAAGCAAGATGATTTCGAAGCGCATTCAAGCCGCGCAGGAAGCCGTCGAAGCGCAAAACTTCGCCGCCCGCAAACACATCCTGGAATACGACGACGTCATGAACAAGCAGCGGCAGGCCGTGTACGGCATGCGCCGCGCATTGCTCGAAGGCGCCGATCAAAAAGAGCGCATCAACGACATCATCGCCGGTATCCTGGGAGATTTCGTCGATCGCCGCGTTCCCGAAAAAAGCCATTCCACCCAGTGGGATTTGACCGGCCTTGAAACCGACGTCCTGACGCAATTCGGTGTGAAGATCCGCACCGATGAGCTCGCCAATCTCGACCGCCGCGAGCTCGAAGAAACCATCAACGATCAGCTAGTCAAGAAATACGGCGAAAAAGAGGCTCTGGTCGGCAAAGAACTGCTGCGCGAAACCGAGCGCATGATCATGCTGAACGTCATCGATAACCAGTGGAAAGACCACCTGCTGTCGATGGACCATCTGAAGGAAGGCATCAATCTCCGCAGCTACGGCCAGAAAGATCCTCTGATCGAGTACAAGAAGGAATCCTTCGTCCTCTTCCAGGACATGATGGACCGCATTGAAGACGAAACCATCCGCTACCTGTTCTTCCTCCAGCGCGTCGAGGATCCGGGAGCGAGCGTTCCCTACCCCGAAGTCTGGGCCGACGAACCCGACGACGAGGGCGGCGAGCCGGTCGCCGTCGCTGCAACAGAGGAACGCCAGTCCGCGGCGCAGAAAGCCGCGCAAAACTCCGTCCTCGATTTCACGCGCAACATCGAGCGCAAAAAAGAGAAAGAGCTGGCCGCGCTACAATTCATAGGCGGCGAAGCGTCGTCCAAGCCGAAGCAGCCGGTGATCGCGGCCAAAAAGGTTGGCCCCAACGACCCATGTCCTTGCGGGAGCGGTAAAAAATATAAGAAATGCTGCAACAAACCTTAAGGCTTTTGTTGTTCCTGCCGTTGGTCGCGCAGGCCGCCATTTTTCCCGAACATATCGGGACCTTCGACAAAGGCTCCCCCGCCTCGCTCAGCATGCCGGACCGGGATTTGCTCAATGAATTCGGCCTCGAAGCCACGGAGCAGGCGGATTATAAATCCGATTCCAAACACTTCACCGCGACCGCCTGGCGCTTCCACGACGCCACCGGAGCGATGGCTTTTTTCCAGGCTCACAGGCCCTCCGGAGCCACACCCGCGCCGGTTGTTAAATTGACCGCCTCGACCTCCGACGGTTCGATTTTCGCCTTCGGAAATTATGTCTTCCAGTTTACCGGCGCGGTTCCTCCCGCAACCGATTTGGCTCCGGTTTACGCTCAGTTGCCGAAACTGGAGCAGTCACCCCTCCCCGCGCTGATCAGCTTTTTGCCTTCCGCCGGCCTGATCCCAAATTCGGAGCGTTATGTTCTGGGCCCTGTTTCGCTCGACCGGTTCGAGCCCAGAGTCGCGCCGTCGATCGCGGCGTTTCACCTCGGTGCTGAAGGTCAGATTGGTAAGTATAAGAGTCCTAAGGGTCCTCTCAGTTTGGCAATTTTTAACTACCCGACCCCGAACATGGCCCGGGAGCGCCTCCTGGAATTCCAGAAAATCCCCGGCGCGATGGCAAAACGGGCCGGTCCGCTGGTCGCCGTCACCATCGACCCGCCCGATCTCGATTCCGCGGAAAGGCTCCTCGCGCAGGTAAAATACGAGACCAATCTGACCTGGAGCCAGAAGGTTCCGACCAATGAAGTCAAAGGGTTCGCGCGAACTTTGATCAACATTTTCGTGCTGGCAGGAATAATCCTAGGGATGTGTCTAGTCGCCGGGGTGGCATTCGGAGGGTTCAAGATTCTAGCCCGTAAAATGGGTCGGCGAGTGGATCCGGACGCCATGATCACCCTCGGGCTCGACGGCAAATAAGTGACTCGATAAGCCTTGGCAGTTCTGGCCCTTACACCGGAAACGATAGGGTGTTTCAGGGCTTTGTCACATGTTTTCCACAATGGGAGACATTCGTACGATACCGCTAACCCCTTGCGGGTGATGGGGTTGAAGGGCTTAAAAAGGGTGGGAGTTTTTCCCTTGACATCATTTCCCGCACGCCCTAATATCCAATCACACAGGTTTTGACGGTTGCGATGCCGTTTGAATCTGATTCTCCCATGTACATCACCCTGCGAAAGATCAGGGTTCGTAAATGCTCACCCTCACCGGTGGGCATTTTACGTTTACGGGCACTGCGGCGTCCCAGGACAGTCCGTTTCGCCCCGAATGACCTTCTTGTGTTACCATGCTCCTGAAGTGCTCACAACCTCGCGGAGAGGTGGCTGAGTGGTCGAAAGCAGCGGTTTGCTAAACCGTCGTAGGGGGAAACCTCTACCGGGGGTTCGAATCCCCCCCTCTCCGCCAGAATTTCCCTGCCTTAATCGACCTTAAATGGGCTCTACGCCAACAACGGGGGCGAGCCCCGATCCTGAACTGATTTCTAAGAACATAACACCTTCACTCGAAGTCTGTAATTTTGGAAGTTACGGAAGCCGTAGGCTTGGCGGTTGATAAGTTCCATTTTGTTGTGGAAACCTTCGGTGATGCCGTTGTTGCGGGTGAAGCGCCACATGGCGGCGATTTCCTGGGACCAGGACGAGAGCGTCTGGCCGAGCTGGACCAGCGGGGCGAGACCGGCTTGGCGCAACTGGTAGACGGCTCGCAGAAAGCGTGGCGCCAGGTGCTCGCATTGCCGGCGAGAGCGATGCTTTTTCAGCAGTAAGTAGCACAGCCGCTGTTTGAAGCGATAGATGGTTTCCAGCACGGGATGCGCGGCCAGATAGGCTGCCAGGCGAAGCTGCTGATCGGCCCGGAGGTTGTGGCGATGGCGGCGCATCAGCGAAAGCAATCCGCGGTTCTTGGAGCCGACGCCGTCGATGTCTCGCCAACAGGCCAGGAAGTGATGGTTGATGATGCGGATCACGTGGAACCGGTCGGCGACGATGCGCGCGTTGGGGAAGTGCAGGCGGACCAGCGCGCGATAGTTGGCGGCCAGGTCCATGCACACCACGCGAACCTCGGCTTTGCCTTCCAGGCGGTGAAAATAGGCCTCCAGCGACGCTTCACTCCGGCCCAGGACGACGTCATAGACCTTGTGATTTCGCAAGTCACACAGCGTGGTGGCGTAGCCTGAGCGGCGCGTGAAGAAGTGCTCGTCGATGCCCAGCAGTTGCGGGCATCGCGGGGAATGCCACTGGCCAAACTGGCGCTGGAGTCCACGCTGAAAGTAGCGTTCCACGGTGGCCGCGCCGATGCTTTCGCGGCGGCCCAGGCGGCTGCGGTTGATGCCGTCCAGGTGCTGGCGGAAGATCATCGCCTGAAAGGCTTCGCTGGACCGCTGGCACGGCTGAATCCCCGGAAAGCGCTCGCGGAAGTGGCGTCCACAGTCGTGGCATTGAAATTTCGAGGCTTCCAGCTCGAGGATGCAGTGCCGGAGGCCCCAGTTCTCATGCCGCACGCGCCGTAGATAGCGCCCCTTGTTGCGCAGCCGGTCGCGGCCGCAGTGCGGACATGATCTCGGTCCTGTGTATCGGGCCGAGATGTGGATCGCCCCACCGCGGACCTGGATATCGGTAATCTCGTAATCGGGCAGTCCTAAAACCAGCTCTGATCTGATCAAAACAATTCCTCCAAGAATGTTTTATCAGTCAGAAATCAAGGCCTGCCCCCGTTTTCGATGAAGAGCCCTTAAATGCCGCTAATGCTACCCCCGGCGGAGCCTTAAATGACCATAATTCCCCGCTTGATTGATGCGCGATGGGTCAAAATCAGACATGAGAGAATGGGCACTCCCGGAGCGTTCCTGGGTCATGGCACAGACTTGGCGCGACCTGCTGTTCGCCCACTGGCGCGTGCCCCCGGCCGACCTGGGACGGGTGGTTCCCTTGCCTCTCGAACTGGATTTATGGGAGGGAAGCGCATGGATCGGCGTCGTGCCATTCCGCATGGATCGTATCCGCCCGCGCGGCATGTTCGCCGTGCCTGGGATCTCGGCGACGCCGGAGATTAATGTGCGGACCTACGTGAAATTCGGAGGCAAGCGCGGGGTCTATTTCTTGAGCCTGCATGCCTCTAATCGAGCCGCCGTGAAGGTCGCGCGCAGATTTTTTCATCTGCCTTACCATCCTGCGAAGATGAATGTCCGAAGCCAGGAAGATATGGTTCACTACGAGAGCGCCGGCGAGCTCGCGCAATTTCGAGGCTCCTACAGACCAACGGGCGAGGTCGCGCCGGGGCAGCCGGGGACGCTCGAATACTGGCTCACGGAGCGATATTGTTTCTATGCGCTAGACCCGCAAGGAAGGGTCATCCGGGGCGAGGTGGATCATCCACGGTGGCCTTTGCAGCCGGCGGAGGCGTCGATTGAGACGAACACGATGACGGAGCCGTTCGGAATTGATCTGCCGGATGAGCCGCCGCTGCTGCATTTTTCGCGGACGCTCGACGTGATCCTGTGGATGCCGGAACAGGCGTGATCGCCGGAGGAAGCCTGTCTGAAAGCTTCCAGGAAACCGCCTCCTGTGGTTGCGGCTCATGTTGAAAGCTGACGAGAGCGGTCCAGATTACGAGGCCACAATATGCGATCATATGACTAGTCTGACTAGTTTATTATGTCAAAGAAAACCGTTCAGCAATCCTGGCAAGTGCAAACCGCCAAAGCGCGATTCAGCGAGCTGTTCCGACGTGCCCGTACCGAAGGGCCGCAACTCATCACTAAACAGGGGAAAGAGGCCGTCGTCATGATACCGGTGGAACAATTCGAACAGTTGACCGGCAGAGCCCGCCAACCGAAGAGCCTGGTGCAATTCTTTCGCGAATCGCCCTTGGTCGGCGTCAAGATCGATTTAACGCGCGACAAGGACATCGGACGCGACATCGATTTATGAGTGGATTTCTGCTGGACACCAACTGCGTCTCTGAACTAGTCCGCCCGCGTCCCGACCGCCGCGTGATGGAATGGGCGGACGCCACCAATGAGGCGTCGCTTTATCTAAGCGTTCTGACCCTGGGGGAAATTCGAAAAGGCCTGGCGGCACTGCCGCAGGGGACGCGCCGAACAAGGCTGGAAACATGGCTGGAGGTGGACCTGAAAACGCGGTTTCACGGAAGGATTCTCTCGGTGGACGCCGGCGTTGCCGATCGATGGGGGCTGTTGACCGCGGAGGCGAAGCGTGCGGGTAAGCCTCTCCCGGTCATCGACGGACTGCTGGCGGCGACTGCGCTCCACCATAACCTGACCGTCGTCTCCCGCAATACCGGCGATTTTGCTAGTACCAGAGTGCCGGTATTAAATCCATGGGAAGCCTAGCGGCACTTCGTTCCGCGATTCATCGGAAGCTGGTTCAGCCCTTCATTGATTTGCTGAAACAGGGCGTCACGCCTGAGAAAATTGCGTTGACCATCGCTCTAGGGGTCAGCCTCGGCGTGATCCCGGTGATCGGCTCGACCACCATGCTGTGTACCGTCGCGGCAGTCACCTTGCGCCTGAATCTGCCGGGAATCATGCTCATCAACGGCTTGGTTTATCCGTTGCAACTCGCGCTGCTGGTGCCGTTTCTGCGCGCCGGGGCGTGGATCTTTCGCGTGGACGGACCGAAGCTCACGATCGGACAAATTTTCACGTTGATCCGCACCGACATGTGGCACACGATCACCACTTTGTGGGTCGCGACGATGCATGCGCTGGTAATCTGGCTGATAGCGGGATGCGCGGTTTCGAGCATAGTCTATCTGGTCCTCGCCGTCGTGCTGCGGCGATTTTGGGTGGTCACGCATGACGCACATTAAAGGACTGCTGCGCGGGCCGAAGTTCAACGGCAGACATTCGACCGTCATTCCGAGCGCCATTCCCGCGGTCGAGGCGGCGCGCGATTCCGAGCACGTGACGAAAATTGCGCTGGGCGTGATCACACCGATCAAGACCGGCAAAGAGCATCTCAAATTCAACGCCGTCAGCGGAGGCTTGAAAATGCAGGTGCGCGGAGTTCATGCGATTCAGGTGTTCTGGCTGTATACGACGCGTCCCGATGACGCGATCGAGGAAATTCAGAAAAAGTGGGACTTGCGATGAACGGTCGAAAATAATTCTGAAAGCTTTGCGCCTTTCGTGAACCTACTATAAAGATGATGGACATTGTCGATCTGTTGTTGGGCAAACCTCTAGCGACTGAGGATGAGAAGGCGGAACGGATCGGCGCTGTCAAGGGCATTCCGATTTTCGGGCTGGACGCGCTCAGTTCGGCCGCGTACGGGCCGGAGGCCGCGCTAACGCTTCTGATCCCTCTGGGCATGGCGGGGGTCGCCTACATTCTGCCTATCACCGCCGCGATCGTGATTCTGCTCACGATTGTCTATTTTTCCTACCGGCAGACGATGCAAGCGTATCCGTACGGCGGCGGATCGTACACCGTGGCGAGCGAGAATCTGGGCACCGGCGCAGGCCTGCTGGCGGCGGCTGCGCTGATGATCGATTACGTGCTGACCGCCGCAGTGGGTATTTCGGCCGGGGTCGGCGCGCTGGTCTCCGCCGTTCCTTCGCTCCAACCGCACACCCTGGCGATGTGTCTCGGAATTTTGCTGGTGCTGGCCATTGTCAACCTTCGCGGCGTCCGCGAAACCGGCGGGATCTTCATGATTCCCACCTATCTGTTCATCGCGTGCCTGCTTGGCATGATCGTGATCGGAGTGGCTAAAGCGTTTCTTGCCGGAGGACATCCGATCCCTGTGGTGGCTCCTCCGAAGCTGACTGGCGCCACGGAGGCGATGGGCGTGTGGCTGATGCTGCGCGCATTTTCGAGCGGATGCACGGCAATGACTGGCGTCGAAGCGGTGAGCAATGGCGTGATGGCGTTCCGCGAGCCGACGTATAAATATGCGCAGAAGACGCTGACCATTATCATCGGAATCCTGATGATCATGCTGCTTGGCATCGCCTATCTGTGCCCTATATACGGCGTCGCGGCGACGAATCCGGAAGGATCGGGTTATCAGAGCGTGCTCTCCCAGTTACTGGGAGCGATCACTGGAAAGGGCGCGTTTTACTGGGTCTCGATCGCATCGATCCTGCTGGTGCTGTCGCTATCCGCGAACACCGCGTTCGCCGATTTTCCGCGCCTGGCGCACGCGATCGCGCGGAACGGCTTTCTTCCGCAGTCCCTGACCCTGCGCGGACGACGCTTGGTTTTCTCACAAGGAGTCTATGCACTGTCGATTCTCGCGGGATTATTATTGACCATCTTCGGCGGCGTGACGGACCGCTTGATTCCTCTGTACGCGGTCGGTGCGTTTCTGGCGTTCACGCTATCGCAGGCCGGGATGGTGGTTCACTGGCGCAAGACCGGAGGGCCGGGCGCGCGCCGCAGCATGTTCGTCAACGGACTGGGCGCGGTGGCGACCGCGATCACCGTGGCGGTGGTGCTGATCGCGAAATTCGTCGAAGGCGCGTGGATCGTGGTGGTCCTGATCCCGATGATGATCCTGACCATGCGCGCCGTGAAGCACCACTACGCCCGCGTGGAGCGCCAAACCGCCGCGAAAGGGCCAATCAACACCGCCAAATCGGGAGATCCGATCGTCGTCGTCCCGGTGGAGCATTGGAGCATCGTATCGGAAAATGCTCTGCGTTTCGCCTGGCAAATCTCGTCCGATATTCGGATCTTGCACGTGGAGTGCGGCGAAGAAACCGACGCCTTGTGCCGGAAATACTCGGAGTACATCGAGGGGCCCGCGAAGGCCGCCGGATTGCCGGTCCCCGAACTCGTGTTATTGAAATCGCCGTTCCGGTTCATCGTGCGGCCTATTCTGAATTACACACTCGAACTGGAGCAGGCCAATCCGGACCGCACCATTGCGGTGATCATCCCGGAACTGGTGGAAAGCCGCTGGTATTACGTCCTGCTGCATAATAACCGGTCCCAGGTGCTAAAAGCGATGCTGAACTTCAGCGCGAATCGATGCACGGTGATCATCAACATGCCGTGGCGCTTACCGGATTAAGAACCGGCTAGGGTCCCTGCCATCCAGAAAGCGAAACCAATTTTAGCCGCTGATAAACGCTGATCGAAGACAAGAAGACCTCTCGCGCGCAATCAGCGTTTATCAGCGGCCAATAGGTCCTTTTCAGCAATCTCTTCCGCCTGCGAATTCCGCTAATCCAGCGCCTTCGCCAGCACCCGTGCTTCCTTGTCCGCGTCCTTCTCACCCAGCCCGGCGATCCCCGCGATCCATGCACCTTTCGTGAACACGAAGATTGGACGCCCAGCGTCGTGGCCGTAATATCCTCCGAACGACGCCTCGAATTTCGAATCGCTCATCAGCTTTTTCCAATCGGGCAGCAGCAGCGCAGCCTCTGTAGGGTTCGCCAGCTTCGCGACGAACATATCGTACTCGGCTTTACCTTTTTTATATTGCGCCAGCGTGCCTCCTGGCATGAACGGCTTCCCCAGCAGTTGCTTTTCCACCACCAGCGTATCGATGCGATTCGGTTTCGGAAAGCGCCGCGTTTCATCGGGAGGCTTCGGCGCGTCGGCCTGTTTCGGCGCCTCCGTCTTCGGAGGTTCCGGCGGCTTCGAATCGCAGGACGAAAGCAATACGGCGAAAACGGCAACGGTGAGCGTGCGCATTAAATTAGAATATCGCCATGCGCATCCTCCGGCTCGCTATCATTTTCACTATGTGCGCCTACGCAGCGGACCCGGTGAAACTAATCGTCCTCGATCCCGGACATTTTCACGCCGCGCTGGTTCAGAAAGACATGTACGCGTCGCTCGACCCGGTGGTCTCGGTCTACGCGCCCATGGGACCCGACGTGGTCGATTATCTGAATCGCATTGCGTTGTTCAACACGCGCGCAGAAAATCCCACTGCGTGGAAAATCGAACTGCACGCCGGTCCCGACTTTTTCGAGCGTTTCCTAAGAGAGCATCCCGGCAACGTCGTGATCCTCACGGGCCGCAACCGCCCGAAGATCGATCGCATCGAGGTATCGGTGAACGCCGGATTGAACGTGCTCGCCGATAAGCCGTGGATTATTTCCTCGCGCGACCTGCCGAGACTTGAACGCATACTCAATCAGGCGGCGAAGAAAAACCTGGTGGCCTACGACATCATGACGGAGCGCTTCGAGATCACCTCGATTCTACAAAAAGACCTGGTTAATACTGAGAACATTTTCGGCAAGCTCATCTTGGGCACCGAAGCCGAGCCGGCCGTGACCGCGCGCAGCATCCATCATTTGATGAAGGTAGTTGCCGGCGTGCCTCTGCGCCGCCCCGCCTGGTTTTTCGATGTGAATGAATACGGCGAAGGGTTGGCCGACGTCGGGACGCACGTCGTCGACCTGGTGCAGTGGACCGCGTTTCCCAACGACGCGATCGATTATAAGAAGGATATTCACCTGCTCGGCGCGCGCCGCTGGCCCACCGTGATTTCCAAATCCGACTTCGAGCGCGTGACTGGCGAGCCGCGGTTCCCTGCCTCGCTCGCCGCACATATTAAGGATGGCAAGCTCGAGTACGATTGCAACAACTCGGTTCGCTATACCGTCCGCGGCGCGCACATCGCGCTCGATATTCGCTGGAACTGGGAATCGGAAACGGGCGATGTGTACGAGGCGTCCTTCCAAGGCACGAAGTCGCGTATCGAGCTTCGGCAAGGCGCCGCGCAGCATTTCGTTCCGGAGCTATATGTCCTTTCTCAACGTCCCGACGTGTTCGCGGCGCTCGACCGTTGGGCGGCGTCGCATCCCGGCATCGGCATCGAAAAGCTCGCCGGCGAAGCGCGTATCGTGATTCCCCAGAGACAGCGCGTCGGCCACGAAGATCACTTCGCGCAAGTGACCAATCGCTTCTTCGACTATCTGAAAGCCCCCGCAACGCTGCCCGCGTGGGAGCAATCGAACATGCTGGTGAAATATTTCGTCACCACCCGCGGCGTCGAGATTGCCGCCCGCTAAGAGTTTGTTGAAAAGGGGACCGACTACTCTGTCCCTGCTCGCGAAAGCGGCGCTTTTTCTATGAACGCGGTTGTGGACAGAGCGGTCTGTGCCCTTTTCAACAAACTTTTAGCGCGTGGTACTTTAATTGAATGTCTGTAGACGAGGAATTACAAGAAAACGCGGAACGCGCCAAGGAGCCCTTCGACAAGATGGTCGCGGTCACCATGGCGATTATCGCTGCCATGCTGGCCGTCGACGGGGTGATGGCGCATCTGCTCACAACCGAGGAACTGTTACTGCAACAGAAAGCCTCCGACCAGTGGTCGTATTATCAGGCGAAGTCGATTCGCAGGTACGACTCCGAAGTCGCCACCGACGTCTTCAAGGCCTTCCACACGGAGGCGGCCGAGCCTTCGGTGGAGAAATACAAGAAAGCCGCCGAGAAATATCGCGAGGATACCGACGAGATCAGCAAGGAAGCCAAGGGGCTGGAGGCGGAGAGCAAAATGAAGGGCGATCAGGCACAGCGCCTCGAATTCGGCGAGGTGTTCCTGGAGCTGGGAATCGTATTCGCATCGATGGCGATCCTGACCAAGAGCAGGCTCATCTGGTTCGCGTCGATCGGCAGCGCGCTGGTCGGACTGGCAATCGCGCTTTCGATGTTTATGGTGAAGAGCTAAACTTCGTTGCCTGAACCCTGTGCCATTGGTGGCACAGACTTTAGTCTGTGTCCTCAACCTTCTGGCAACAAAATAATCAACTCCAACTGCGGAGTCGGAAAATCCCCCGGCACAAACGCCGCCAGATTTCTCGACCGCGTAATCGCTTCCCACGCCACGCCTGTCTGGCTCAAACTGAAGTATTGATAATTCAGCTTCACCGGAATCGCGCTCGGCGGCCGAGGCGTATGCGCCAGCGCGACGCCCGGCAGCGCCTGCCTCACCAGATGCTCGATATGATTCGCCGAGCACACCTTCACCAGATAGGGAGTCTTCGAAATCAACTCCGCCTCGCTCATTTCCGACCGCACGGCCAGATACATTTTCGTGTTGCGAAGATATTTATCGTCCGCCAGCGACGTCGCGTAGATCGACGATTGCACCAGCTTCAAAGGCAGCGAAACGAAATTGCTCGGCACCACGGTTTCCAGCAGCAGGCGAATCTTCTCGTCCAAATCCTCAAAACAAAAACTCATCTCGTCATGCTCATACTTGGGCAGATCGCGCGGATGGATGGTCGGCGAAAATGTCGTCAAACTTCCCGCCAGCGCCAGCATGCACTGAAACAGCACCTCCGGATGCCCTTTGCGAGTTTCGAACAAATGCTGCAACAACGGAAACTGAGTATTGATCGTATAAAGCAGCCAGAAATTCGCGATATCGGCCGCGCCAAAATCGGCCAGGCTGAGATTCTTCTGCCGCCGCGATCCCGCCAGTTGGCTGCTCTTCGCCGCCAGAATCTCCACCAGGCGCCGCAGAATCGACACCAGAAAATCGCTGGCCGCGATATCAAGCAGAGGCGGAACGAAGCGCGTCGAAAGCGTAAACATTCCTGCCGGCGTGCGCTCAATCCGCCCGATCCTCAGCACCGAAGAATGCTGCTGCGATTCGCCCTCGACTAAGAAACGAAAATTCTTGCGCGCCACCTGAATCGGCCGCTCCGCCAGTCCCGAGTTTTCATCGCGCGTCATCGAAACTTCCGTCAGATACCGCGTATCCGCCTTCGATTGCGCCAGCGAAATATTCAACCCTCGGTCACGCTGATGCGGAATCGCCAGAAATACGTCGAGCGTTTTCTGATCGGCCTCGAAACAATCCGCCAGAGGCTTCGGCGCAGGCGCGGGATCGGCTTCCGGAATATCGAACAGCAGCCCATCCGGAAAAATTCCCGCCGCATCGGTCAGCGCGATATAGCCCGCCGCCAGCGATTCCTGGTTCCATTGCAACCGGCGAAAACCCCACGGAGCAAACGTCAGCGCATCAAGCTGAAACTTTAAAGAATTTTCGAGGAAGCGATCCTGCGTTTGAAGATACTGCGGGCTCAGCATCGTGCCCTTCATCCAGATAACCGGCTGCAAGCGCTTCATTCGAATTCCACTATACCCCGTCTACACCAACACCACACTCTGATGCTTCGCCCCACGCGGACCCACCGAATACTCCACAGCCATTTCCGCCTTTTCACCCTCCACCACGATCCGCGTCAGCGGTCCAAAAAAATCCACCGCCTCCTGCTGCACGAACGCCGGCAGCGACGCTCTCAGCACCCTCGGATCCCAGAACCGGAACGTCAACGGAGTCCCCGCCGCCGTATACAGCGTTATGAAGTTTCTAAAATGCGCGCAGATCGGATCGAGCCCTGCTGTGGAGAGGCAATAAAATCCCCACCCCCGGCTCCAGCCGTCTTTGATCAGCACATCCAAAAGTCGCGCATGCGGAGGCAGCTCCACCACGTACGCCGCCACCCGGACGCCGTCGTCGAGCGCGATGAACCGCTCCCCCGACGCATCCAGAAACGCCGGAATCCGCGCGTCGCGCATCGGATCGAGCACCGCGAAAACGCCTTCGCCGCTGCGATAGAGAGATGCCAGCAGCACCGATTGCCCGCGCGTGAAGCCCGGCCACGCTTCGGTCTCCAGGCCCAGTTCTGCGCGGCTGATTTTGGAAGTGCCGGGAAACGAATCGGTGGGCAGAGTCGTCGCGCGCGAGGCCGGCTCCCTGCCGGATTGCTCATTTCCTTCCAGATGAATGGTGAACGTGCTTCCGCCCGCGGTCAGCGAATCGCCTTCGCGCAAAACATTTTCAGAAACCACCCGCTCGCCGTTGACGAACGTCCCGTTGCTCGATCCCAGGTCGCGCGCGCGCGCTTCGTTCCCGTCATTTTCAATCGCGAAATGTTGCCCCGATAAATAGGAATCTTCGCCTAGCGCGTAGTCCGATTTGGCGGTGCGGCCGATGCGCAGAATCGTACCCGAGCGCACCTCGATTCGTCGTCCGGCGATCGGCCCGGACACCGCCTCCAAAATGACTAGCATCGCGGACACATTTTATCGAATTTATGCACCGGGAATCGCCTTGTCAAAAAAACCTCCACTATCGGCGGCATCCGGCGCGGCCGGAGACTTCAACTCGGTGTGCGGCGGCCAGACGGTCGGCGCGACAACCGCTGCCTCCGCCGGGTCAATAGGTTCAGCCGGACCGCTATTAATCAGCACTAACGGCGAATTAATCGCGATCGAGGTTTTCGTCAACACAATCGAGCTCGCGCCGCAGCTTAAGCTCATAAGACCGTCCGCGCCGATCGTAACCATGGCCGCGCCGCCCGAAATAGTGCCTTCCGGGCATTGTAAAACCCAGTCACCCTTTTGATTGAGCTGGTTCGTGCTGCCCTCTCTGAGAATCGTCGATTGATCGCCTTTCGAAATCAGCTCGCGTACGCTGCCTTCAAAGACACTCCTGTTATAGTTCCCTTCCAACCGGACCGTATGGTCTGAGAACATGTCCTGCAATACGTCACCCCCGTAGTTCTCAATCGTAAATTTGTCAACTCGAAAATGCCGCTCACCCCGAATCTGCGCGATATGGTTTCCTGCAACAGCTGAGTTCTTGTCGCCCGCCACACTTTCCATCTGGCTTTTCTCGACAATCAAATGCCGGTTGCCGCCCACAAACTCGCGCGATTCCTTGTTCACCCGCTCGTCTTTGTCCCGCGCGGCCTGAAAATAAAGCTGCTCTTTTCCCCTCAAATCCTGAAAGCGCAGCTCGTTGTAGTTGTCGATCGGATCGCCCTCCGGTGTGCTGTGGGTCTGAATGGTGCTCACTGTCTTATGCTGCGGTAAAGCATAGGGCGGCATTTGTGTCGCGTTATAAACGCTTCCCGTAATGACAGGAAGATCGGGATCGCCGTTCGAAAAAGAAACCACCACCTCTTGTCCAATGCGCGGATTAAAAATGTTACCCCAGTAAGCTCCCGCCCAGGAAGTCGCCACGCGAATCCACCGTGAGCAATGCTCCTCCTCGTCGGACGGGTCCCACATGAACTTCACCTGCACCCGCCCGTAAGGATCGACGAAAATCTCTTCATCCTCCGGACCCGACACCACTGCGGTCAACGGCCCGCTGATTCTCGGCAAAGGAGTCATTCTCAGCGGCCTGTACGGCAGCGCGAACGGCTGCGCTGTAAACGTGTTCCCGTAATGATCGTCCTTGCGCTCTCCCGCGTCCGAACGGAAGGACCCTTCCCGGGCCTCATGCACGACGCTCGTGATCACATATTGTCCGTCGCCGTTGAAATGCTGTTGCAGCGTGAACTTGTGGCCCGCCGTTATTTGCCGGCAATTGCTGGCGCCGTCAATGCGCAGCATGCCCGCTTCCTTCAACTGGATGCGCAGGTCCGCCATGCGCTTGTTGTCTTGATAAATGTTGAGCAGTTCCGGCGGATAGCGGTCGCCCGTCCTCCTGATTTCGTCGAAGCGCTGCGCGTACCGTCCCGGATGCTCCAGAACCTCCAGATTTTCGTTACCCGCGATCTTCAGCTTGTGCGCCACCTTGCCCACTTGCACGCTGTCCTGAACGATCTCTTCCGCCTCCAGGTGCTTGTGCGGCAACTCGAAATGATGATCCCACAACGTGCATTTGCCGGAATCCCATACCTGCGCTTTCCGCCACGCGCGGATGCGCTCCTCGTCCCTCTGTCCTCCCTCCAGCGCCTCGAAGATCAATTTCGAATCGCCCGGAATATCGGGATGCGATTGCGGAGTGTCCGCCACCACCAGCTTGTGCGCTCCACGCGTGAATTTGAAGAAATAGTAAATCCCCTCTTCTTCCATCAGCCGCGAGGCAAACGCGAAATCGGTCTCCTGATACTGGGTGACATATTCGCGGTAATTGTACGTCCCTTGCAACTCATACACGACGTCGAATCCGTCGAAAATCTTCCGGAGCAGATCCGGAACGTTGATGCTCTGGAAAATGCGGCTGCGGAATTTTCGCGTCAGCTTCCAGACTTCCGGCACGATGGTCATTTTGAATTCGGTGAACTCAAAATCCCTTTTGCCCTGCGAAAGCTCGATCACGATACCATTCAAGTCGCGAGCCTCCTGGCTCGCATCTTGTCCATTCACCCCGAAACTGACTTTCTGCCCGATCAGCTTGTCGAAATCAACCGACGTGGCATTTTCGGCCAGCAGTTCGAGCTCAAACTGAAATAGCTTGCTCAAACCCTCCATCCCGGTAAATCCGCTCAACAGCAACTTGTCCTCGCCCAGAGGAGTCGTCAGATAAAGATAGCGGTTACCTTCGAGGGTGCCCATACTCGCTTACGCGTAAACGAAGTTGGAATCGGCTCCCACGCTCACATGGATCGTCGAAAGCTTTTGACCCTCCGCCATCCCCGTCAACAGTTTCCGCGAGATCGACGGCAACAGAGTATTGGTCAAGATGTTATCGACATTCCGCGCGCCGCTTTCGACTTCGGTGCAGCGTTTCGCTACTTCGTCGACCAGCGCGGGTTCGTAGTCCAGAGTAACCTTGTGATTTTCCATCAGCCTGCGTTGGATTTTCCCAAGCTTTAGTTTAATGATGGTTTTCAGAGCCTCATCGCGCACCGGGAAATAAGGAATAATCACCATGCGGCCGAGAAATGCCGGCTTGAAAATCTTGTCGAGTTCAGGCTTTAGCGCTTTCACCAACCCGTCGGCGCTGGGCGCAGTCTCGGGATCGGCCATTAGTTTCATCAACGTATCGGTTCCGGCGTTCGACGTCAAAATGATGATCGTGTTCTTGAAATCGATCTCCCGGCCTTCGCCGTCTTCCATCATTCCTTTGTCGAAAACCTGGAAAAACAGCTCGAGCACATCGGGATGCGCTTTTTCGACTTCGTCGAGCAGCACCACGGAATAAGGCCTGCGGCGTACGGCTTCGGTCAGCACTCCGCCTTCGCCGTATCCTACATATCCGGGAGGCGAACCCTTGAGCGTCGAGACCGTGTGCGCTTCCTGGAACTCGCTCATATTAATCGTGATCATGTTCCGCTCGCCGCCGTACATCAGGTCGGAAAGAGTAAGCGCGGTCTCCGTTTTGCCGACACCGCTGGGACCCACCAGCAGAAAAACGCCGATCGGTTTATTCGGATCTTCCAGGCTCGCGCGCGAAGTGCGGATGCGTTCGGCGATTTGCATTAAGGCGTGATTTTGACCGATAACTCGTGATCCCAGAACGTTTTCAAGAGTTAGGACCGTTGAGATTTCATCCTTCAACATTTTGCCGGCAGGGATGCCGGTCCAGGCGGAAATGACTTCGCCGATGGTGTGTCCGTCGACGCAGACGCGCATTAAAGGAGTTTCGCCCTGTAATTCCGTCAGCTCGGCGTTCAGCTTGTCGAGCTCTTCACGGTTCCCTTCTTTTCCTTCCAGTTTCATGCGCAGATCGCGAATCTTCATAACCAGATCGCGTTCTTTTGTAAAGCGCTCATTCATCGTTTTGAGGCGCTCTTCGGCGGCGGCTTTTTTCTTACCGATGGCTTCGAGGCGCTCCGCATGATCCGCGCCGACCGATGCTTCGCGTTCCAGAACCCGCGCCTGCACCGTCAGGTCGTCGATTTCGCGCGAGGCGTCTTCGATCGCGGCGGGGGTGGAATTTTGCCCCAGCGATAATCGCGCACATGCTGTATCTAAAACACTTACCGCTTTATCCGGCAACTGGCGTCCCGCTAAGAATCGGTGCGAAAGACGCACTGCGGCGGAGACGCCTTCGTCCAAAATCCGCACGTTGTGATGCTTTTCCAGCGCGCCCACAATTCCGCGCAGCATCACCATGCACTGCTGCTCGACCGGTTCTTCGACCTTGACCACCTGGAAGCGGCGAGCCAGCGCGGCGTCTTTCTCGAAGAACTTTTTATATTCGCTCCAAGTAGTAGCAGCGATGGTTCTTAGCTCGCCGCGAGCCAAGGCAGGTTTGAGCAGGTTGGCGGCATCGTTCTGACCGGCCTGTCCGCCCGCGCCGATCATGGTGTGCGCTTCGTCAATAAATAAGATGATGGGAACGGAGGAGGATTTTACCTCTTCGATCAAGCCCTTTAAGCGGTTTTCAAATTCGCCCTTGATACCTGCACCTGCTTGCAACAAAGCGAGATCCAGGGTGTGGAGATGGACGTTTTTGAGCGACGGAGGAACGTCCCCAGCGGCGATTCTCAGGGCGAATCCTTCGACAACCGCAGTCTTTCCTACTCCTGCCTCGCCGGTCAGAATCGGGTTGTTCTGGCGCCGGCGCATCAGGATATCAATGACTTGGCGAATTTCGGAGTCGCGGCCCAGCACCGGGTCGATTTTGCCCTTTTTGGCGTTTTCGGTGAGGTTCACCGTGAACTGGTCGAGGTTGGGAGTCTTGCCGCCGCCTACTTTGGGAACCAGCGGATCGCCGGCCGCAGAGGACTCTTGTACGTCTTCCTGGGAGCCTTCGGTGATCGCTAACAGCTCCTTATTCAGCCTTAATGCATCGATTTTCGCTAGCTGGGTAACCTTATTCGACACTAATCTCATCAATTCGTCGCTCGAAACCAGAGCAAGAATCAAATGGCCGCTGCGGATCTGGTGCGCATTGAAATCGAGCGACGCCGTCGACCACGCCCCGGAGAGGAGTTTCAATACCGACGGGCTGAAGGCGGGGGTGCGGGCGTTGCCGGTTTTGAACGTATCGAGACTGCGCTCCAATTCTTTTTGCAGCTTGGACCCGTCCACTTCAAATTGCCGGAAAATTTTCGCGGCGTCGTTGGATTCCGAGTCGAGCAGTTTCAAAAGCAAGTGCTCGATTTCAATATCGTAGTGGGTGCGCGCGAGGCAGAGACCGGCGGCGGCTTCCAGGGCTCCTCTGGTAGTGTCGTTTAATTTTCCGATCAGGCCTTTTAGGTTTACGCTCATAAAATTTCCCTCCTCGAATCCTCTCAATGATCGCTCCCTGTGGTCGCGGCTCGGCAGAGCACTGCGCGTAGGGAGGTGCGCACTTAAATCGTCAGAATTGTATCACCGGCGTGCTCTTGTTTTGGTTGCGTTGTTGCCCATGACGTCCAGCCCAGACGCGGCTCGCCTCCGAGTTCGCAGGGCGGGACATCGTCCTTTTTCAGAATCAGGCGGACTTGAAAATCCAATTCTCCACGGCCGGCGAATTTCGCCAGCGACTGCAAGGGCGAGTATGCGGTACCGGACGGAAGAAAGTCGAGATACTGTTCGATCGGCATCGGACCCAGGTGCAGGCGGACGCCGGATTGCTGGTGCCAGATCTCATCGCCGACGACGGCTCCGAAACCCAATTGTTCGGATTCTGTGGAGGCGCGGTCGAACACGCAGAGGTCTTTCGGGGAGAGACGAAACCAGGCTCCGGTGAATTGTTCGACTTCGACGGGCACGTCGAAATAATCTTCAATGATGCGCTGGAGAGCGGCCGCGGAGCGGGTGCGCAGGGCGAGCAAGCCTCCGTAGTAGAGCAGCGAATCGTCCTTCACTTGCAGGCGATTCTGCATCTCCGCGGAGCCGATACCGATCAGGTCCATCAGATGATGGGAGAATTTGTCGCGCTCCCCACGTTCATAGGAGAGCGTGAAGCGGTATTTTTCCCACGCCTGATAGAACAGCGAAATCATGCGGTGGTTGAAGATATCGAAGAACTCGCTAATGCTGAAATCCTTGTTGCGGACTCGGTCCAGCATCATTTCCGTGTAGTAGAGAGGAAGAACGCCCATCGGCCCAGTGAGGCCCATGAAATTAACTACTAAGACCGGGACGGCGCCGTCCCAGACGATGCGCTGGATCTGGCTGGCAGGGAATGGGAAAGAGCTATGGGCGTTGAAGCGGACTACCTCTTTATCGGGACTGACGAAGCGGCCGACGGGGGCCCGGTCCGGGAGGAGGCGTTCGATGAGGCGGACCGCTTGAAAGAATTCGAACTCGCAGGGGTTGGCGCGAAGTTTGGCTTCCATGCGCGCGTAGCGAGCTGCTGGGAGCGGTTGAAGGTCAGTCATAAAAAGAGCGTTAACGTGACACCGTAATTGTATCGGCGGGGCGAAAAATGGGGACAGCCCGCTCTGTCCACGCGGCGACGGAGTCCTGCTCTGCTTCGCGAACGGATGCACGCCTTGGGACAGAGTAGGCAGTCCCCATTTTTTGCGATGTGCGCGCGCGAACACAGACTAAAGTCTGTGCCACCCAGGCTGGTTACATCAGGATGGTTTGTCCGGCTCTGGGAGGCCATTCTTTTAGCGGCTCCTTTCTTTGTTTCGTGCGGACTGACAGTTGGCTGAAGCTGTTCAGGGAGACGTATTCGGCCAGGAACCTTTCGATTACGCTCGAGAAAAGGAACACACCTCCGCCGGTGAACATTTCTTCGTCCAGTTCCAATTCGACTCTTGTGCCTCGGGCGAAGGTGATACCGTTTTCCGACACCAGGCGCGCGAAGTGGCGGGCGCTGCTGATGCTGGTGATGCCGTCGATTTGCTTTTCCGAATACGCGGAGCCGGTGAAGTTGTAGAGCTTTAGAATTTCCTGGAACGCTTCGCGGCCTTCATCCACCAGCGAAAGATAGTTGAGAGAGAGATGCGAAATCAGGCGCCACAGTGCCGCTTTTCCGGACGGAGGACGGACTGCCGCGGTCGGCTTGCGCAGCGCGACGATCCGCTTGATGGCTGCGCCGCCCTCGATTTCGAAATCTCCGGCTTCATTGGCGAAGCTCAGGCGGGAGGGCAGGTCGCGATTCGTGCAGGTCGTGCGCAGCGTCAACGTATCGATATCGGGATAGACGGGACGCGCGGAAAGATCGACCAGAGTGATGGACACTTCGGTGCCTTCGTCGCCCACGCGCGAAGACGCGCGGCGATGGGCCAGCCAGAAAGTCTGTTTTTTGTCTTTTTGGGTGGCGTGGCGGAAGGAGTAGAAGGGCTCGAAACGCAGGACCTCGTTCGATTGAGGATTGATGCTAAGGACTTCGTCGATGGAGAAGACTTCGGTCGCCTGCGGGCGGCGGACGTCGGGGACGACGGAATATTCGTAGCGGCGCTGGTCCAGCAGGATCGGCTCGGCAGTCTGGCCGAAGAGGTTGACGATCGGCGTGGCATTGACGCGGAAGGTTTTTGCGTTGACGCCGAGTTCCAGGATCTGGCGGCGTTCGGTTTGCTCGAATTGAGAGATGAGAAAGACCAGCTCGAAGCGATTTTTTATACCTGGACCCAGGGCTTCGCGGAGACCGGATACTTCGAAGAAGAAAAACTTGTCCGGGAAGGTGAAATATTCCTGGAGCAGCCGATAGCCGGGAAAACTGCGGCGCGGATAGGGCAGCATGGATTCCACTTCGCTGAAGCCGGCGGGTTTGACGGAGTCGCCGCGCAGCACCACCGGGCGTACGCGGGAATTCGGAGTAGAATCGCGGACCAGAACCTGAACGGTGTTGGCGCTGATCAGCTCATAAAGAGTGTGCGCTACATTCGCTTCGCCACTGATGTGAATGCGCAGGGTATCGATGCCCAACTGCGGGAGCACGACATCTTGAGGGGCGCGAAATTCCACACGAATGGCGGCGACGGCGTCCAGCGATTTGACGGGCGGAGAGAGACGGTCAGGCGAGGTCCATTCGGCTTCGGCCACGCGCAGAGGAAGCACGGTGGTTTCGTAGCAGGTTCTGAATTGACAAGGCACCCCGGCCACCGGACGCGAGTTGAGAACCGCCCCGCGAGGAACTTTTTGAGGGGTCGCGGCTCCCCCTTGTTCGGCGTCGAGATGCATTTCGACGATAGACATGGACGGAAGGGGGCGGATGTAGTGCGGGTAGAGGATGCTGAGCAGAGCCTCGGTGATTTCGGGGAATTCATCGTCGATCTTCAGGTGGACGCGGGCGGCTAAGAAAGCAAAAGCTTCGAGCAGGCGCTCCACATGAGGGTCGTCGCATTTGTCGGGTTCGAGGACCAGGCGGCCGGCGATTTTGGGGTATTTCTGGCCGAATTCGGCGCCTAACTGGCGGAGGTAATTCAGCTCGCGTTCGTAGTAGAGGAGCAGGTCGTCACGCACGGGGGAGCTCCTGGTGCGCGTAGGGTGTGAAATTGAGGGCGGGCAGGTCGGGAACCTGCCCCACTTGCACGCTCACAGGCTGAAGAGATTGCCAAATCCTGTTGAAAGGATCGCTCCCTGCGGTCGCGGCTCGGTAAGCGGTTGTTTTTACGCATCGCCGATTCCGAGCCGCGACCGCAGGAAGCGATCTGCACGGCTTTTTGAGCCACCTGTTGCGAGGAGGCGGCATTAGCGCTCGCCTCGGATTTGATATTCGCCGCTGGCCAGTTGGAGTTCGCCGTCGAAGGAGATGTGTTCGGGCGAAGGGTCCATTTGGAGGGAGCCTTCAATGTGGAACCGGAGCGTGCGCGCGCCGGCCGAGCTGCCTTCCACCAGCACCACGCGGATGTTGCGGAGACGCGGCTCGAAGAGGGCGACGGTGCGCTCGATTTCGATCACCAGTCTTTGCCGGTCCTTGGGTGCGTCGGCGCTCATAGCGGAAAAATCCGGAAGGCCGTAGTTATAGAGCGATTGCGAAAGCTCCGGCATGGAGTCCGGGGCGGCGAAGGGATTGCGGCGAGTATTGAGCAGCCATTCGAGGTCGCGGCGCAGCGCGGCTTTCAGTCCGCGGATGCTGGCGGAGCGGGTGCGGTACGGGTCGGCGGTAGCGGACGGAGGGATGGAGCGGTCGCGATCGCGGTCCTTCTCCCGGTCGATGAGGCGGTCGATCAGAGGTTGGGTGACGGGTTGGTCGGCGTCGGATCTAGGCATGGGACAATCCACACAGACTAAAGTCTGTGCCACCTACCCGGCACCAGGTGGCACAGGCTTTAGCCTGTGATCTTTTCATCGGCCGCACTCCAAAGCTTGAACAGGGTCCAGGCGGGAGATGCGGGCGTATAATTTCTGCTTCAGGGCTTCGTCGCGTTCGACTTTATAGAGCATGACCAGAGGCTGGGCTACACTTTCGCGGGATTCCCAGTCGTCAAGCTGGTGCTGGTCGATGGATTGCGCCAGTTCTTCAAGAATCGGCTGAGCCAGTGTTTCGTGGCCGGTCATCATGCAGATCTGCGCAAGCTGGAGTTTGCGCTGGAAGCGCGAGCGGCCGGAGGTCTGGTGCGGAATTTCGGAGGCCAGCATTTGAATCGCTTCGTTGCCGCGGCCGGCGCGGGCGGCTTCCACCGCGAGGATGAACGAATCGGGCGGGGCGGGCTCGGATGGTTCCGAGGGGTTGATGCCGGGATCGTCGAAGACGGCGGCGGCGGGAGGTAGCGCGGGAGGCGCGGGCGCGGCCAGTTCCTTCAACCAGACGTGGGTTTCGGAGCTGGCGACCGGGGTTTCATCCGAAAATTCCCAATCGGGCAGGCGGGGAAGGTCGATGAGGAGGGCTCGAACTTCACTGCGGATGGCCGCGGCGACGTGCGCGTAGCCGCATTGCTCCGCGGCGTTGACCACGTGGCGTTGAAGGTCGAGCCAGGCGCGTCCATAGGGTTGGGCCATGGCGGTTTCGGCAGTCTCGATCAACTCAGACCAGTTGTATTCGGTGGCCAGACGGCGGATGGTCTGGCGGACCGCGGTGGGCGGAGGGACCAGAAGACCCGGATCGGGAGGATCGCTATAACCACGCAGTTCGCCCCAGCGGTAGCCGCGTAGAAGAAGATACGGGCCGGGACTTCCGGGATTTTGAGCGCGCAGAAATCTCGCTACGGCTTGGAGGCGCGCGGTGACATCGTCGAGATCTAAAGGTTCGAGCGTGACCACGGGGGCGGCGGCTCTGGCGGGCGCGGCGGCAGCGGCGGTTTCGACGAACACCGGATCCTGAAGCAGCGCCGGTTCCTCGTCTGCCACAGGCTCGGCCACCGGAGCGCTGCGGCCCGGACGCTTTTGAAGGATCTGACTGGCAACACGCTGGACCTCTTCGACGGCGGTTCGGAGAGGGATGAAGCCGGGTCCGTCGTCGCCGAATTTTTCGTCGCACAGCGAGCTGAGCGCCGCAATCGAGGCGAGACATCCGTCCATCGAAGCGACCCACGCCTCATACTGCGCGGTGGAGGTGGAGGCGGCGTCCTTATCGAAATCCTCGACGGTGGGCTTGCCCTCATTGATCGCGGTTTGGCGGGCCTGCTGTTTGGCTTCGCTCTGTGCGGCATCCTCTTCGGAACCGACGCGGCGCGATTCCTGATACTGAAGCAGACCGAAGCCCCCGGCAGTGATGGGAGTGAAGCGAACGGCGTCCACCAGACGCTCCCCGACCCAGCCGAGAAGGACCACGCGGGGTTCGAGATCGTCATCCTCGATTTCGGGGTAGAGAGTATCCCAGAACTGTTCGAGGAGGCCGCGAAGCAGGTCGAGGCCCTGTAGAAGCCCGGCGAATTTTTCTCGATGGAGAGCGGCTTCGGTGAGCCAGACGGCGAGCTGGAGGTCTTTCGAGCGCTCCGCGATGACTTTACTGGTAAGGTCGACCACCAGCCGGTAGTCAGCGGTTTTTCGCTCCCTCTGCCAATCGCCTTGGGGGCCCGCGTCGTCCTGGCGGCGCGCTTCCTTGATCTGATCGTAAACGGGATCGTAGCGGAGATTGGCTCCGCTGGGATTGTCGCCTGCGATGGGGGTCAGCAGATCGGCGCGGAGAGGCATTGCTTATTCGGCCTGATTTTCGACTTCAGATTCCAGTGCGGGCTCCGCGGAAGCGAACTCAATTTTCCGGATTTCGAGCAAAGGGATGTCCTCGCCGTCCACCGAGATCACGCGCTGACCGGCAGGAACGCTCGATCCGTCGATTTCAACCCACTCCGTAGCGCGGCCCAGTTTTACATTGTCATCGGCGTGACGCCAGGAAAATGGCGCGAGCACCGGCAGCAGAACTTCGCCCAATTCCTTGTCTTTGAACTTCGGGCCGGTACGGACCAGCGCGGGAGCCCACAGCAGGTCGCGCAGACGCTTGGGGGGTTCGATCTCGATCGATTCGATGTGCTCGAAGGGAATCCACAGATAGGCGCCGGCGGCGAAGAGTTCGAGGCGCGGCCCGACGCGCGGATCAGCGTCCTCCAGCATTTCGAAAGGCTTGCCGTTCAGAGTGCCGCCGCGCGAATCTTCCGAGTCGGGCAGGACGGGATAATCTTTCTTTTCGAAAAGATCCTGACGCAGGCGCTCCGCGTGCAGCGCGGAGAAATAAAGAATCGCGCCGACGCGCGCGTCCGGGCTCACGTCGGCGAGAAGATTCAAATGCTTCTCGGCGCGATCGAAATCGCCCTTGAAGCACAACAGCTCGAACAGAAACGTGCGGCGCCGGGCGTCGGTGGGATTGTTCCGCACCTCTACGCCCAGCGCCTCGATCGCTTCGTTGAGCTTACCGGCTTTGAAAAGCTCCTGAGCGCTCATGAAGGAGTTTTAGCCGCCGATGTTGGTCGTGAAGTTAAAGTTCTTGATGGTCGCGGCTCCCTGCGTGCCATCCGTCTGCTGCGCGTTGTACTGGAAGGTGAGCTTACCGTAGGACATGGAGCAATATTCCCAAACCACCCAGTCGTCCGAAGCGCCCAGGCCGGCTTCGTTGGTAAAAGAACCGGTGCCGGAACCCTGTTCAATGTCAAAGCCGAGATCGATACGATGCGAAGTTACCAACACGTTTTCAAGCGTAATCGTGAGGTAATCGATCTGGCTGCCGCCCGCCTTGCGGATGTAGAGCATCACTTTGTCGATCGGTTTTCCCGTGGTGCAATACGAGAAGAACAGAGGACTCGCCACGCTGGGCCTCGCCCGGAAATGCAGATCCTGAGCTCTCACTTTCCCCGCGCCCTGGCCAACTGTTCCGGAGCCGACCGTGGACATCTGGTAGCAGCCCCAATAAAACGAGTCAAGTTCAACTGCGCCGCTGTGGGCGGAATCGGTGGATTCACCTTTGATTCCGTTGGGCATCAAAAAACCATCTACTGTAGCCATATTGCCTATCTCCTTGTCTCTATTCGCGTGGAAGTTCTGAAAACCGGATCAAAGTTTTACGACTTTTGCGCAGGCGCCGGAAGATCCGCAACCAGGCGCAGGCCGACGCTGAGTTCGTCGAGCTGGAAGTGCGGACGCAGGAACGCCGTGGCGCGATAGACACCGGGCTTGCCCGGCACTTCGGCCACATCGATCCTCGCTTCGCGCAAGGGATGGGACGCCTTGACGGTTTGAGACGCAGTATCGTCGGGCGTGACGTAGTGTTGAATCCACTGATTGAGGAAGCGCTCGCAATCGGAGCGGGACATGAAGCTGCCCAGCTTATCGCGCATCATCGCTTTCAGATAGTGCGCGAAACGGGAGACGGCGAAAATATAGGGCAATTGCGTGGACAAACGAGCGTTGGAGTTGGCGGCGTCCTTATCGTACACCTTGGCTTTCTGGCAGCTCTGCACGCTGAAGAACGCTGCGAAATCGTTGTTCTTGGAGTGGACCAGCGGGATGAATCCCTGGTCCGCCATTTCCTTTTCGCGGCGGTCGGTGATCTGCACTTCGGTGGGACACTTCATCGCCAGATCCCCGTCGTCGGTATAAAAATTGTGAACCGGCAGGCCTTCCACCAGTCCACCGCCCTCCACCCCGCGGATGGCGGCGCACCAGCCGTACATGGCGAACGCGTTGGTCAAACGCGTGCCCAGCGCATAGGCGGAATTGCCCCACAAGTACTTCTCGTGGTCCGTTCCGTCCACCGCCTCTTCATATTGAAAGGCGTCTACCGACTTGGTGTCCTTGCCGTAGGGCAAGCGCAGCAGCATACGAGGCGCAGTGAGCCCGACGTAGCGAGAATCCTCGCTTTGCCGGAACGACTTCCACTTCGCGTACTCGGTCGAATCGAACACCTTCGACAAATCGCGCGGCGCGTCGAGGGTGGCGTAGCTTTCGAGGTTGAAGAACTCGGGACTGGCGGCCGATAAGAAAGGCGCGTGCGCGCCCGCCGCGGTCTGCGAGATGCGCTCCAGCAGTTCGATATCCTCGGGATGCTTCCCGAACTGGTAATCGCCGATCAGGGCCGCGAACGGGGCTCCGCCGAACACGCCGAACTCTTCTTCGTAAACCTTTTTAAACAGCGCGCTCTGATCGAACTCGGGGGCGCGTTGCAGGTCTTTGAGCAGCTCGCGCTTGGAGACGTTCAATACCTTAATCTTCAGCTTGTCGTTGGTCTCGCTCTGATCCAGCATGTACTTCAACCCGCGCCAACTGGCTTCCAGTTTTTGAAACGAGGGATGGTGCAGGATCTCATTGACCTGGATGGAGAGCAGATGATCGATCTGCGCGATGCGCTGGTTGATCATCGTCTCGGCGTCCTTGGTGACCGTCATGGAGCCGTCGAGCACCTGGGAGACGAACTCCTTCACCAGGTCCCTGCCGCGCTCCTTGGCGCCCTCATCCTTGCCCATCCGCCCTTCTTCGACGATTTGGTCGAGCAGGCCTTTTTCGAGGACCTGTTCAGTCGCTTGGGGCGCTGCTTTTTGTGCGTCAGCCATTGGATCCTCCCGTCGGCTTATCCAGTTCTTTCTTCAGCTTGTTCAGCTTATCCTGATCGCCTACCGCGCCCAGCAGCGCTTCTTCCAGGCGATCGTTACCTTGCAGGCTCGCGCGGAGATTGCTCAGCTTGGTGCGCAGATCCATCAGCTCCGAAAGAGGCTTGACCTGGCGCACGACGTTTTCCGGCTCGAAGTCGTCCATGCTCTTGAAATGCAGATCGACTTTCAGCTGGGGAGCGTCCGCGGACTCGGCAAGCTTGTTTTCGACCGCGAAAGCCAGGTGCGGCTTCATTCCTTCGAGTACGTTGTCGAAGTTGTCCGGGTTGACCTCGGTGAATTTGCGGTCCCGCAGCCGGGGCAAGGGCTCGGTCGGCTGACCGGTGAAGTCGCCTAAAACACCCATGACAAAGGGCAACTCCTTAATCTCGATCGCGTCTCCGACTTCAACTTCGTAAGTGATATGCACACGCGGCGGCCGGACTCGGCCTAGCTTTGCATGTATGCTCTCTTTGGGCATGATGATCCTCCCTATCGGTAAACGTGCGCGCGGCCGCACATTTCGTTGCACCACGCACACGAAGTTTTACTCTAACTCTTACTACGCGTTAAAGAAAGAGATTTCGGCTCAATCTGGACGTTTTCCGCCCGTGTCGAGTATATCCGGGTAGGACACGCAAATCAAGACGCTAGGCGCGAGCCTGAAACTGAACCGCCATGTGTAAGCATGCGGACAGGCGCCGAGACTTAGGAGAACGAACAGCCCGCTACCAGCTGCCGATTTCGTGCCGGTCGTAGGCTTCTCGCATCTTTCGCAGCTGATCGACGTCGTTCCATAACGCGTCGCGCTCCGCTCCCGACAAGTGATTGTCGTTCAAAACGTGCTGAATCGCGTTGACCGAGTCGTCGAGATTGCCCTTGTCGAATTTGCCTCTGTGCCACTGCTTGGCAAACTCGCGAAGCTGTTCGCCGGCCTTATTGAGCCGTTTACGGTCGTCGCCATGCAGCTTCCAGACGTCGTACCCATGGTTCAGATCGACCTGGATCTGGTCGATAAGGGTGTCAATTTTTTCGGGACGATAAGGGCCGCCCTCGGGTCCATATTGGGCCAGAGCGCCGACTGCCAAAAACGCTGTTAACGCCAGACAACACGAGATATGTCGCACGAGGTTCCCTCCTGTGTGGTCAGAGCCGTGGGGCCAGGGATATGTTTCGGAACCTCGTAAATCATTGATAATAATGGGCCTGTTTTAAATCTCGTCTCCCAGAAGGGCAACCCGCTTTGCTTCCTCCGGCAGCGATGTTTGAAGCCGCAGCGCCACGTTACTTCTTCTCATATTCTAGCCTCCTGAATTCCTGCCGTATCTACGCGGGTCGTACCGCGGAAATGCCAAACGATCTTGCCGCCGTCCGCAAGTGATTCCACAAGTATAAATAAACGACCGGCCCGATCACTAAAGACACGGTATCTAAAAATGGCAGTGGTTTGATCCACGCTTAGTCCAGTATTCGCTGGAAGTTTGGCCCACTCTCTTATTTCCCCTGCCCCAGCCGTTAAGACAAACATGACCGCCCGGGCCCAGGCCCGGCATAAGAAGGGAACTTCATGGCCACCAGTCTCCTCACACCGCCGCCCACAGACACCCGCGCGGGTAAGTATCTTGTCTTTCACCTGGGCGAAGAAGAATTTGGGATTCAGGTGCAGAAAGTCCGCGAAATCATGGGGGTGCAGGATATCACCAGGGTCCCGCAGACGCCGGAGCACGTCAAGGGTGTGATTAATCTGCGGGGAAAAGTGATTCCAGTCATCGACTTGCGGCTGAAGTTCACCATGCCGGCCGTCGAGTACACCCACCGTACTTGCATCATCGTGGTGCAAGTCTCCGGCGAGCGCGGTGCGGTACTGATGGGCATTGTGGTCGATGGCGTCGCGGAGGTTGTGAACGTGGCGGGGGTCGACGTGGAAGATACGCCGAGTTTCGGCAAGGAAGTGGAAGTGCCGTATGTTATGGGAATGGCCAAGCTCAAGGGCAAGGTCAAAATCCTTCTGGACATCGATCAGGTGATGACGGCTCGCGAATTAGCGCGCCTCGACCTGTCGGCGAAATAACGGAGCCATTAAGAAAATGGTCGAAATGGTGGAAGACGTTATCCGGCAGCTCGACGAACTGAGCGTACAGATGGTGGTCGGCGGGGCCGGCGTACCGGAGACATTGCAACTACTCGCGGCCATCGAAAAGACAGCGCGCGAAGCGGGACGGGAGTCCGCAGCCGACGCCGCCCTGGAATGGAAGGCCCGCGCAACCGGGGCCGCGAAAACGTCGCCCGAGAAATTCGAACAGGTGGTCATCGGAGGGATCGAGAAACTGCGGAGAGCGCTCGAAGCGGCCGGACAGCCTCAGGCCGCGCCGGTAAATGTCCTGGCGCAGGACTTGGAATTAATCGGGGACTTCGTCAACGAGGCCGGAGAGCATCTGGCGACCATCGAGGCCCAGATCCTGATCCTGGAGCGCGATCCGTCCGCAGCCGATCCTTTGAACGCGGCGTTCCGCGGCTTTCACACCATCAAAGGCCTGGCCGGATTTCTCGATCTGGGCGACATCCGCGCGGTTTCCCATGAAGTGGAAACACTGTTGGACCGGGCGAGGAATCAGGATTTGCTGCTCACCCCGGCCATTATCGACGTGGTGCTCGAAAGCGCTGATTATCTGAAGCGCGCCGTCGCGTGGGTGCAAGCGGGTTTGAACGGGAAAGCCGGTGAGGCTCCGGCCTTCGATCGATTACTGGACCGCGTTCGCGCGGTGCTCGAAGGCAAGCAGGACGCCGCCCCGATGCCGGCCGAATCCGCGAAGCAGGCTGAAAAAGCGCCCACGGAAGCGGAAGCGGCCGCATCGCTGCGCGTCGACGCCGGCAAGCTCGATTACATGATGGACATGGTCGGGGAACTGGTGATCGCGCAGTCCCTGATCACCCATAATCCCGAAATCGGGGGACTCGAAAACGGCCCTTTGCAGCGCAACCTGCAACAGCTTGGCCGGATTACCGCGGAAGTGCAGCGCGTCGCCATGAGCATGCGCATGACGCCGGTGAGCACCCTTTTCGGGCGCATGAACCGCCTGGTCCGCGATCTGACGCGCAAGAACGGCAAGAAAGTCCGGCTGGAGCTTTCGGGCGAAGAGACGGAGCTCGATAAAACCGTGATCGAACAACTGGCCGATCCGATGATGCACATGGTGCGCAACTCGCTCGACCATGGCTTGGAAGGACCCGAGGAAAGAATTGCGAACGGAAAATCCCCGGAAGGAACGCTGACCCTCGCAGCGTCTCATCAAGCGGGACATATTCTGATCGAGATCACCGACGATGGGCGCGGCCTCAATACGGAAAAAATCCTCAAAAAAGCGCGGGAGCGGGGATTGGTTCCCGAAGTTCACAACCTGAGCGAGAACGAAATCTTCTTCTTGATTTTCGAACCGGGATTCTCCACCGCGGAGGTGGTGACCGACGTCAGCGGACGCGGCGTCGGAATGGACGTCGTGCGGCGGCAGATAGCGGGGCTGCGGGGACGCATCGAGATTCGATCGGTGCGCGGACTAGGTTCGACGTTCCTGCTGCGGGTGCCCCTGACGCTTGCGATCATCGATGGGCTGATCGTCGGGGTGGGGCCGGAGCGGTACGTCATGCCCATCAATTCCGTGCGCGAGATGCTGCGGCCGACCGCGGAGATGATCTTCACCCTCGAAGGACGTTCCGAGATGGCGATGGTGCGCGGAGAGCTGTTGCCGATCGTGCGGCTGGACCGGCGCTTCGGGATCGCCGGCGCGCGCCAGAATCCCGCCGAAGCGCTGTTCGTGGTCGTCGAGGCGCAGGGCCGGCGATTTTGCCTGCTGGTCGACGAAATGTTGGGCAAGCAGGAAGTGGTGATCAAGAGCCTCGGCGATACCTTCCGGCAAGTGGCCGGGATCTCGGGAGGCGCGATTCTGGGGGACGGCCGCGTGGGATTGATCCTCGATGTGAACGGCGTGTTCCGGGAGAAAGTCGATGCTTAAGGCCGCGGGAGACTTCTCGCCGGCTCTCAGCGTGCCGGTATTCGAAAAATTTCAGCGCCTGGCTTATTGCAAGTTCGGGTTGAATCTCACCGGGCCGAAGCAGCAGCTAGTAGCGGCGCGGCTCGGGAAAAAAATGCGCGAGCTGAAGATTTCGAGTTACGAAGCTTATTACGACCTGGTGCTGGCGGACCGCACCGGCGAATCGCTGATCGCGTTGATCGACGCATTATCGACGAATCATACGTCCTTTCTGAGGGAGGCGGGGCACTTCGATTTTGTAGTGAAAAACGTCCTGCCGGCACTGCGGAAACGCGCTTCGATCGACATCTGGAGCGCGCCATGCTCCACCGGCGAGGAGCCCTATTCGATTGCGGTCACGCTACTCGAACAACTGGGCATGCCGCCGAAACCCGCTCTGCGCATCCGCGCCACGGACATTTCGACGCGCGCGCTCGCCGTCGCGAAACTAGGGACCTATACGGCGGACCGGCTGGGGTCGATCGCGGCGCCGGTAATGAGGAAATATTTCGCGGCCTCCGGTCCCGGATCTTATCAAGTGATTCCGGAAGTCCGGCGCATGATTGAGTTCGAACGCGTCAATCTGATCGAGCCGATGCTCGGCAGGCGGTCGTTTCCGGTCATCTTTTGCCGCAATGTCATGATCTATTTCGACAAGCCCACACAGGAGCGCGTGGTGACCAGCCTGTCGCGATTTCTCGAGCCCGGAGGGTACCTGCTGATCGGGCATTCGGAGAGCCTGATGGGAGTCAAACACTCGCTCGAATATGTACAACCAGCCATTTACCGCAAGCCGGGGGTCTTAGCATGACGCCGATTGTCGTGGGCATAGCGGACTGCCAGACCTCGAAGGATCGCAACTCGACTCTGGTGACGTACGCCCTGGGATCGTGCGTCGGGATCGGCGTGTTCGATCCGGCGTCCAAGGTGGGTGGGCTGCTGCACGTGCTGCTGCCGGAATCGAGTTTGGACGCGGAAAAGGCCGCGAAAAATCCTTCCATGTTCGCCGATACAGGCGTCGCGCATCTGCTGAATCGATGCCAGGAGCTGGGAGCGTCGAAATCGCGGCTCCGCGTATGGCTCGCCGGGGGATCGGCGGTGATGGACACGCGCGGCGTCTTCAACATCGGGAAAAGGAACCAACTGGCGGTTCGCAAAGCTTTGTGGAAAGCCGGGCTGCTGACGCTCAGCGAGGATTTGGGCGGCCACGGGTCGCGCACCGTGCGGCTGGAATTGGGTACCGGAACATTTTGGATTCGCGCCGCCGGAGCGGACCAGGAATTGAAAGCGAAGGCCGGCTTCGCCAAAGGAGTATGAGATGGCCCTGCAAATACTGATCGTCGACGACTCACCCGCCATGCGGTCCTTTATCCGCCGCGTGGTGCGCCTGAGCGGAATCGAAGTGGACCGTTACTTCGAGGCCGCCAACGGAGCGGAGGCGCTGGAGCAACTGGCCGCCAATCCCATCGACGCCGTGCTGACCGACATCAATATGCCGGTAATGGATGGCGAGGAATTCGTGCGCCGGATGCGCGACAACGGGCCCACCCAATCGACTCCCGTGATCGTGATCTCGACCGACGCCACTATTCATCGGATCCATACGATGCAGGAGCTGGGGGCCATGGGTTATCTGCAAAAACCGTTCGGGCCGGAACAGTTGCGCAACGAACTCGACCGCGTGCTGGGGGTTCATCATGAATGATGAAGTGGACGCGCTCCTCGGCGCCCTGCTCTTCTCCTGCTGTGAGCACGTCCTCGAAACCATGTTCTTCGCGCCGGTGTTGGACATCGCCGATTGGGCAGCCAGCGCGGGTTGCGCCAGGGTGGCGTCCCGTCTGCATTTTCAAGGCAGGCCTTCCGGCGATTTCGAGGTCGACACCGATCCCGGAGTTGCGCGCGCGCTCGCCGCGGGATTTCTGGGAATCGACGAAAGTGAAGTAACTTCGGCCCAGGAAGACGAGGTGATGGGAGAGTTCTGCAACATGACCTGCGGTTCCGCCCTATCGAGCCTCGGTCAAGTGGAGTATTTCAACCTGGGGGTAGCGGAGATTACGCGTCCCCAGGGCTTCGCGCCGCGAGTAGAGGGCGTGCGCCGGGCTTTTCTGCTCGAAGGCGGCACGCTGTCGGTCTGCCTGCGTGTGGATTTCGATCGAAGCTGACCCGATGCCGGAATCGCGCAAGATCAAAGTTCTGGTAATCGACGATTCCGCGATCGTCCGAAAAATCCTCTCGGAAACGCTGGCGGCGGAAGGCGACATCGAAGTGGTGGGTACCGCGCCGGACCCTTTGATCGCGCTCGAAAAAATCAAACGGTTGCAGCCGGATGTGCTGACCCTCGATATCGAGATGCCGCGCATGGACGGCCTCACGTTCTTAAAGCAACTGATGCAGACCCAGCCGATGCCGGTGATTCTAATCAGCTCGCTGGCGCAATCGTCGGCCGATATCGCACTAGAAGCATTGCGCTGCGGCGCGGTAGATGTACTCTCGAAACCCAGCGGTCCTTACTCGGTCGGGGAATTACGGGCCTCAGTTTCGGCTCGCATCCGGGCCGCGGCGCGAGCCAAGCTTCTCAAACCTGCCACGGCGCAGCCCCTTGCGCTATTACAAACGAAGCCCGCCGGAACCAATCGTCTCATCGCCATCGGCGCCTCCACCGGAGGCACGGAAGCGATCGCTGCGATGCTCGCGCAACTGCCGGCGGAAGTGCCCCCGATCTTGATTACCCAGCACATCCCCCCGATATTTTCGCGCAGCTTCGCTCAGCGACTCGACAAACTGTGCAGCATGGAAGTCCGCGAAGCCGTCAATGGAGACGTTCCGCGCCCGGGCCTTGCGCTGGTTGCGCCCGGAGGGTTCCACATGGTGCTCGAACGCGGTCCGCGGATCAGGATCAAGGATGGTCCTCTGGTCTGCTATCAAAAGCCGTCGGTGGACGTCTTGTTCAGCTCGGTCGCGATGGTCGCCGGATCGGAGGCGGTGGGCGTGATTCTCACGGGCATGGGAAACGACGGCGCGCAGGGCATGAAACGCATGAAGGAGCAAGGCGGACACACCATCGCCCAGGACGAAGCGACCTGCGCCATCTTCGGAATGCCCCGGGAGGCGATTCGCGCCGGAGCTGTCGATCAGACGCTGCCCCTGGGCCGCATCGCGCAAGCGTTAATAAATGCGTGCAGCGCTGAGTAAAAAGGTGGGGCGGGGGCAGGCAGTTTCGCCGCCAGTTAACGAACATCCTTCCACAGCATCTCCGCATCCGCCCGCCTGACGTAGTTTGCATCAACCCCGACCGGATCCACCGCGCGCCCAGCGGTAAATTCGCGCGCGGCGATTTTCCCTATCGCTCCAGCCAGCGGACGCGCCCCGGAGAGAATCTCGGCATCGGCAGGAAGCGATGCAAGCCACGCGTCGTACTTCTCGACTACTTCCTCCTGAACCAGCTCCAGCGACGAACTATAGACCGCTCCATAGATGTCGCCCCGCCGCGCATCGATCCACGGCGCCCTCCGTTCGCCGGTGCCGAACGCCGCCATCGCCCGCAAATTCGACACCGCGACCACCTTCCGTGACAAGGCTTCCGCCAGTCCTTTCACCGCCGCCAAGCCGACCCGCACGCCGGTAAACGTCCCCGGGCCCGACGCCGACGCAAACACGTCGATATCGAGGAGCCTCAAATTGTTGCGCACCAGCAGACTCTCGATCTCACCGAAAAGGACATGGTCATATCCATCGCCCGCTTGCAGGACCACTTCCTCAATCACCCGATCGCCGTCCGTGATCGCGATGCTGCCCAGGTTGCTGGTAGTGTCGATGGCGAGAATGTTCATCTTACGCGCTTCAACGATTATCCTCCCGACCTTGTGGGGCACCAGTTCGGGATACAGGTCAGGAGCACAAAAAAACACAAGGAAAAACCTTAGCGAGCTTTGCGCCTTTGCGTGAAAGACTCTGCCGGCAGGCCGCTAGGGAACCAACTTGAAAATCCGGTCCATCAGATACGCCTTCCCGTTCGCGTTCACAATATTCGCATGCAGACTCAGAACAGCAGGAAAATTCTTCACAATAGACGCCGGAACCTTCAGCGTCCCTTCCCTGCCCGTTCCGATCACGCGATACCCCTCGCCGTCCGCTGCCACCTCCGCCGTCCACTCCACCAACAAGGACCGCGTGGACCGCGTGTCTTTCTTGATCTTCAACGAAAAGTGCGGCGGATGCGCCATCGAAACTTCATTCTCCTCCGGCTCCGGAATTTCGAATAGCGGCTTTTCCCCCGCGAGCGTAATCTCCTGCACCGGCACATCGCGCGATTCGAATTTGACCGACTTCAACATCCCCGCCTTCGTGCCCTCCCGCGAAATATGCAGGATCCAGTCGTGGGACCGGTCCGGAGGCTCTCCCGTAAATCGCTCGCCGCGGTATTCCTTCTGCTTGACCTTCGTTCTTTCGCCGTTCTCCGGATTGATCCACGCGATATCGTACCCATGATGTTCCAGCGTCACCTCGATCGGCCCCGGCTTCTCTATATAGATGATGTACTCCACCCCATCGAGCGCCAAACCGCGCCCTCCATCGACGCCGAAAAACGGTTCCAGCTCCCAATACCGGTTGCCGGACATGAACTCGTACCAAGCCGTCATATACCCGCCCGACCCGCCCGCCGGATACTGGCCGTTCATCGTCGCGTTCCACAGATCCCGCGCATTCGCGATTCCCGTGGCAAGCGCCGGAGCCTGATAAAACTGATGCTCCACGCCCCCGATATTCGGATCGGCCGTTCCATAGCCGAGCATATCGGACCAGCCATCGGCGAACAGTGGCGCCGAGGTAACTTCGGCCATGGTCATGCGCGGATGCTGATACGGATCGAGCTTTTTGAGCAGCGCTCCGGTGTCCTTGAGAATCGCCCGGCCATGCGCCACGCGCTCATAGGCAGGATATCCAGCCCAGGTGATGTTGAACGCCGTGAGCCGAGCGACCACCTCGCTCACATACTGTTCGCGCTGCTTCGCGTCCTCTGGAATGGCCGCGAACATCAGATCCGCGGTCATGCCGCGGCCATTAATCGCGCGGATTCGCTCCGCGGCCTCCGCTAAATCCGCTTGCGCATCGAGAGTCACGCGCAGATGCGTAAACTTCTCTTTCTCGCGAGCCGCAATCAGCGCGTCAAATTCCGCCCGCGGCATGCTGAGAAATTTATCGACGCTCGAAGCCATCCACAGGTGCGGCTTTTTATTCTCGGTTTGAAAATGATGAACGTTGGCGACCTTGACGAAGCCCGGAGAATCGGATTCGTTCGCGTTGAGCTGCCCCTGCTTCCCCTCCAGTCGCGCGATGCTGCTCGTAACCTTGTAGTCCCACGTCCCTCCTTCGGTAGGCGAGAAGCGGATGACGAAACGCCGGTCGGCCGCGCGAAACGCGTGCATTAAATAGGTCCGGTGCTGCGGCGAGCGAAATTCGGCGTGCAGTTCGACCGCATCGGGCTTCTCATCCCCTTCGAGGTCGAAAACCAAATCGCAGGGAGTCCAGGCAGGCGTAGACAGACATGTAGGCTGCGCGACCAGCGGCAAAACCAGCAGCAGCAACATCACCCAAAGCATCTACTCCCAATATATCCGTTAAGCCGCTTCCCGAAATGGTATCTGCGGCGAAAAACAATACGGACAATCTGATGATAAAAAAGTGATTCTTCCTGCACTCTATCGCGGGAGGGACCATGAGGACCCGAAAAAATGTGAAGACGCTGACCGAAACCGAGAAGACGAATTTTGTGAATACCGTGCTCGCGTTGAAGAAAAAGCCGAGCATTCTCCATCCCGGAAATACGGGATTTAGCCGTTATGACGATTACGCCGAGGTGCACCGCAATGCGCAGAGCTCGGCCGCCTGGGCTCACGGCGGCCCGGCGTTCCTTCCCTGGCATCGGGAATTTATTTTGCAGTTCGAAAACGACCTCGCGTCCATCGACGCCGCCGTTTCCCTCCCGTATTGGGACTGGACGGACATCAGCACCCAGGCAAATCCGCTCACCCCGGACTTTTTAGGCGGTAACGGCACCGGCGCCGATCAAATCGTCGAGGAGGGCCCCTTCGCGAGCGGCAAATGGAAACTAAACATAAGGGAAGACCGCGGCGATTCGATCTCTCTCCAACGCGATCTCGGAGCCGATCCAACAGCGCCCGCGCTGCCCACCGCCGGTTTGCAGAATGCCGTCCTTAACGTGGCTGCCTACGACAGTTCGCCCTGGCAGGGCGTTACCAATTCCTTCCGCTGGCAGTGCGAAATCGCGTTGCACAATCTCGTGCACCGCTTTATCGGTGGAACCATGGACACAACGGCCTCGCCAAACGACCCGCTCTTTTTCTTGCACGCGGCCAACATCGATCGCCTTTATGCGGTGTGGCAGGGTCTGCATCAGTCCTCGGCGCACTATTTGCCGGTAGCCGGAGGGCCTCCGGGGACCAATTTGAATGACGCGCTGATTTTCAATAGCTCCGGCACTGCGCCTTTCCAGACGAAGGCGACGCCCGCCACCGTGATGAATCATCATACGCTCGGCTATCAATATGATACGGAGACCCAGGCTTCGCTCGGAACGCTTAAATTCGCGGCCGCGCATCTGCAAGTTCTCTACGGAATCATCAACGATGCCCCAGGGACAGTTCCAATTGGTCCAGGCGATCCCTGGACGCAATTGTCGCCCGGAGCGCGCGACCATCTCCTCGCTTCCGCAGTGAATGAGCTGGCAGCTCAAATTGGTAGCGCAAACGCGCGGAATCAGCTTCAAACTGCCGTAGCCGGGCTGACGGCAGCCCCAAACATCAAGGCCCGAGCCACCTCGTCCTGAAGCCTTTTGCTACCGTGGGCGGAGGAGAACTCCGCCCATGATGCTCGATTGGAATGAATATCAGAAACAACTCGGCGCCGCCGTCGCCGATATCGCGCACACCAGTCCCGACATCGTGAGAAGTTATCGGGCGCTAAGCGAAGCCGGCTCGAAGACGGCGAAGCTCGACCCGAAGACCAGGGAACTGATCGCTCTCGCCGTGGCGGTTACGCTGCGCTGCGATGGATGCATCACCATTCACAGCGATGCAGCAGCGAAGAACGGAGCGACCAAAGAGGAGTTGGTAGAAGCCCTCGGCGTCGCCATCGCAGTGAACGCCGGCGCCGCTCTGGTCTACTCAGCCCGGACCATCGACGCGTTTGGTGCCAAAACAGCCTAGCAGTCCGATCATTTCTCATTGAGCCCCTCCCGGTACAGGTTTCGGCGATATCGTTACCGTGCACCGTTCGTCTGAATCCTGTGCGAAAACCCCGGAGCTAACCGCTCCTTATCTGAAGGTTCGAAACAGAGCCGCGACTAACAGGAGCGGTCTAAATTGACTCTTTCACATAGACTCGTAAGCCGGGGGATTCGTCCGTGTTGCCTCGCAATCATGACTAGGTGGGGCAGGCGGTTTCGCCTGCCGCCGAGCTTTTCCCCCACCCTTTCACAGAGTCATCGTAGCTTCAACCAAAGGCGTCACATGACCGCCAACATCGATCCCCGCCGCGCCCTGCTCGCCGCGAACCTGAACGTGGAGAAAACTCCGACGCCCCATGCTGGTTCCCTGCTCGCTCACGAACTGGCTGCCGTCGGCTCCGGAGACCAGCCGGTGCCGCATCATATATAAACCGAGCGGTCCCGTTGCGCTTCCCGTCGCCGGATCTTCCACCACCCCGAATTCGGGAGCAAACATCCGGGAGTAGGCGCCGTTAGCGACCGGCGCGAAAACAAAGACGCAGAACGCCTCCTCGCCAGGCTCGCGGAGCGAACGTGCTCCTGCCAATTCAAGATCCGCTTTGTCAACGGACGCTTTATCCTTCAAGGCAACGAACAGATTCGGATTGCCCGCGCTCAGCAGCTGAGGAGCCGGTCCCAGAATCTCAGTAGCATCCAGTCCCAACGCCCTCGCGCACAGGGCGGAGTCGAAAGTACGTCCCTCGTGAATGGGGGGCGTCGTGAGCCAGATCATCCCCGATTCCACCCGTATTGGAACGGGACCAATTTTCTCCTCCAGAACAAAGCTCTCGCAGCCCTTCGGGACCATGCCCTCATCGAGCAAAACGAAACTCGTGCCAATGGTAGGATGCCCCGCGAAGAGCATTTCCTTCCTGGGCGTGAAGATCCGGACACGCGCCGCGCATTCCTGATTGGACGCCGGAAGCACAAACGTCGTCTCCGAAAGGTTCAACTCCCTGGCGATCTTCTGCATCGTCGCATCGTCCATGGAAGCGGCATCCGGAAACACCGCGAGAGGATTGCCTTCGAGAGGATGCTCCGTGAATACGTCCACCACCCGGTAGCGGTATACTGGCATAAAGGCAGTATACTTCGTCGATTCGCTAATTGTCTATATGCAAGATGAATTTCCCGTGGAGGCGATTCTGCAAGCCCTGGCCAACCAGCGGCGATTGCAGATTCTGGAGTGGCTCAAGGACCCCGTTTCCCATTTTCCGAAGCAGGTGGATGGCGACCTGGTAAAAGATGGCGTCTGCGGCGTGTTCATTGCAAACAAGCTCGAAGTGACGCAGCCCACCGCCAGCGAACACCTCAGAATCCTGACGGCCGCGGGCCTGATCCGGGGCAAGCGGATCAAGCAGTGGACCTTCTATAAACGCGACGAGGCACGCATCCGGGCCATCAAGAACCGTGTCCTGAAGAAGCTTTAAAATTAGCTCCATGCGGACACATCTCTCACTTCTAATCTGGGCATCGACAACGGTTCTGGCCGGAGATATACCGCTGCTGGATGTAACGAAGTTGGAGCTGAAGAACGCACAGGCGGAGGTGAGCCGCTATCGGGGCTCGCCGGCCATCAAGCTGGAAATCCACGGCCAGGATGCAGGCGACGGTTACGCGATCGTCAAAGGAACGCGCTTTCGCAACGGCACGATCAACCTGGATGTCGCCGGAGCCCCTTCGAAGGCCGCGGGAGACTTCGCGCGCGGGTTCATCGGCGTAAATTTCCGCATCCAATCCGATGGGGCTCATTGGGAGAACATCTATATCCGGCCGACCAACGGCCGCGCCCCGGACCAGTTGCGCCGCAACCATTCGACGCAGTACACCTCCTATCCGGATTGGCCTTGGGAGCGTCTACGCAAAGAGACTCCAGGGCTATACGAATCGTACACGGACCTAGCAGCGGGGGAGTGGACGCATCTGCGCGTAGTGGTTCACAGAACCGATGCGTCTCTTTATGTCGGTAGCGCGGAGCAGCCTTGCCTGCTCGTCCACGATCTCAAACTGGGAGACGTGGAAGGCGCGATCGCGTTGTGGATCGGCCCTGGGACAGAGGGATATTTCAAAAATTTGAATATCTCCGAAAACTAGCGCTCCCGCCACCAGGAATCGCGCATCGCTTTTTCGACGAAATGCTTCGCGTTTCTCACGTTGGCAAGCGCGGTGTTGCGCCACGCTGCCGCCGCTCCGTTGGTTTCGGCTTCCGATAAATCGTGCTCGGCGGAGTTCAGCAGCTCCATCGCTTTGCGGAAACGGCCTTCCCAACCGAGGCCGCGGTCGATGGGCGGATGGTCGTCGGGATTCTTTCCATCGTCGATGGCGGCGCGCTTGGCTTCGGCGATGGCCCGGTCGATTTCTTCGACGGCCGCCTGTTGATCGCGCATCACGGGGCGCCAATCGGAACGATACAGCAGCGCCCGGGCGTAGCGCAGATCGGAAATCGCGTGCAGGTAGGCCGGATGAATCGCAGGCATCGGAGCGGGCGCCAGGCGCATCGGCGGAGGCGGAGCGGCGCCTACTTCATCGCGGAATTTATCGTAACCGGCTTTGCGGATCAGCGCCATCGCGTCGTCAATGTTGCGGAAGGCGCGGTTGCGCCATTCGCGGGCGGCCGGGTTGTCCTCTTCATGCTCGATGTCGTGGCGGGCGCTTTCGAGCAGGCGCATAATTTCATGGAACCGCCCGCCGCGGCCGAGGTGCGTATCGACGGGCGGATGCTCGTCGATATCCTTGCGGTCCCAACGGGCAGCGGCGTCGAGCTCACGGATAGCGTGTTCCGTGTAATCGACGGCGATAGCCATATCGCGGTTCACATTCGGCTCATCGGGGATACGCATCAGCAGAGTCGCGCGGCGCAGATCGCTGCGGGCGTGAAGATAGGCCGGGTGCCGGCCTTGGGCGGCTGCGAACATCGCGAGCGCCAACAAGAGAGGGGCTTGCTTCGATATTTTCATCATCCTAATTGTAGAGAACACGTGCCGCCTCGCGATGTTTCCATTAAAAGTTACTCTTGAAGAGAGACATGCGCGCTCCGCTGACGGCGAGTCCTTCCGAGCTCGATTCCATCCCCGATGTTCCAGCAGTCTTCCTGCTGTGGGCGAGCGAGGGGAAACCATATCTGGCGCGCACAGCGCTTCTTAAAAGACGCTTGAAGCGGCTGATTTCGGATCGGGACCGGGTCTCGCGGCTGTTGAATTTGCGCGGCATCGCCGAGCGCATCGAGTACTGGCCCATGGGGTCGCGCCTCGAATCGTCGCTCCTGCATCTTGAACTGGCGCAGCAACATTTTCCAGAGGACTGGCCGCGGATCACGCGCCTGCGGCCCCCGGCGTTTGTGCGGTTAACCATCGACAATCCATTTCCGCGGACCATGATCACGACGCGACTCGGGCGAGGGTTATTTTACGGGCCTTTTGCGAGCCGCGCGGCCGCGGAGCGATTCGACGGCGAGCTGCTCGACTTGTTTCAGATCCGGCGGTGCGAAGAAAATCTCGCGCCGTCCCCGGAGCATCCGGGTTGCATCTACGGAGAGATGGCGCGTTGTTTGCGGCCGTGCCAGGAAGCGGTGTCGATAGAGGAATATCGCAGCGAGTCGTCACGCGTGGAACAGTTCTTCCGGACAAGCGGTTTGTCGCTGCTCGAAACAGCGGAAGCCGCACGCGACCGCGCGAGCGCGGAGATGCAGTTTGAGGCGGCGGAGAGGCTGCATCAGCGAGTTGAAAAAATCGCCGAAGTACGGGCGCTGAGCGGTGAACTCGCAAGATCCATCGATAAATTGAATGGCGTCGCAGTAGTGAGATCGCCGGACGCCGATGCGGTGGATTTGTTGTTTCTGCTCGGCGGCCGGTGGCAGGAGCCGGTGCGATTCTCGCCGGGGGCGAAAATGGAAGCGGGAGAATCGATGGATCACCGGCTGCGCGATGCGACGAACGCGCTGCCTCCGGGTGGCCCGCCGAATATGGAACATCTGTCGATTTTGACGCGATGGCATGGCTCGAGCTGGCGCGACGGAGAGTGGCTGGGGTTCGAATCGATCGAGAAGATTCCGTATCGTAAATTAGTAAATGCGATTGGCCGTATACACGGGTTGAAGACGTGATTAAGTCCCTACACGATTCGTGGCTGCCTCGGGCGTGGCGCAAATTCCGCGCGATCTGGACGCAAGGATTGCGGCAGCAGGTTACGGGCACGGGCATCGCGTACACGGCTGCGCTGGCCGTGGTGGCCACTGGGGCGTTTATTTCCGCGAACAATTTACTGTTCCTCATCTTCGCGGCGATGCTCTCGACGCTGCTGGTATCGGGATTCATCAGCCGGCTGGGGATCGCTGGGCTGGAAATTAATCTGATGGTGCCGGAGCACATTTCGGCCCGCCGCAAGGTGCGGGCGGGGATCCGCATCCGCAATCTGAAACGGGTGATCCCGTCGTTCAGCATTCATCTTGCCGGCTCGAAGGAGAGCGGGTTCGACGCGATTCTGTACTTTCCGGTGGTCCCGGGCGGGGCGACTCTGGAAGAGCCGGTGGAGCTTTATTTCCCGAAGCGCGGCGCGCAGAAGGAGCGGACCTTTCAATTTTCGACGCGTTTCCCCTTTGGATTTTCCGAACGTAGAGAGATGGTGACCGCGCAGCACGACATCCTGGTCTATCCATGCGTGGACGCGCAGCCGGGTTTCGAGGCGCTGCTCCAAGGAGTTCGCGGCGAAATGGAGGCGCAGCAGCGTGGGCGAGGGCACGATTTTTATCGCATCCGTCCATATGAGGCTCTGGAGAGCGCGCGGCACGTGGATTGGAAGGCGACGGCGCATACCGGCGATTTGCAGGTACGGGAGTTTGCGCGGGAGCAGGACAATCACGTGGTGATTTACTTCGACCTGGACACGGAGACTGAAGGATGGTTCGAATCGGCGGTGGATTGCTCGGCTTACCTCGCGTTTCGCCTGGCGGAGCGAGGGGCGCAAATTCGATTTTGCACGCAGGAATTCGATCTGAGCTTTCCGGACGAAGGCGATATTTATTCGATCCTCAAATATCTGGCGCTGGTATCGCCGATGCGGGGGAAGGCTCCGGGGGCGCCGGACGATCCTTCCAGTTTCCAGATTGTATTTAGCGCGAATCCGCAGAGGATGTCGTCGCTCGGGTGGGGCGCCGGCGAGGAGCGCGGGGCTCGGATGATTGGGCCCGAGGCGTTTAAAGAAGTAGCCAGGACGGACTGATCCTGTGCCAGCTCCGAGCTGGGTTGGCACAGGGATTTGCATTCAGGTTATTTCGAGATTGAAAAAGTTGTGAACGGGTGCGAATCCAGGTCGCGCAGTTCCGATTTTTCCCAAGCGAATTCGGGATGGGCTTTCAGGTGTTTCGCAGCTTTGAAATCGATGCCGCAGGAGTGGCCCATGGAGGCGGTGAAGGACATCGCGGCGGCCATGGTGGCGTCGGCTACTTTGTTTTGCACTGCTCCTGCGGTGCCATATGGAGGTTGCCACGGTTTGGAGCCGCGGGTCGAAAGCTCGATGTGGCCGCACAGGGTGCGTTCGTTGGGCTCGACCTTTTTTGCGAACGTATCGTAGTGGTCGCCCAGGAATTTCTGGCCTAGGGCCACGTCGATGCGGCCTTTATTTTCGGTTAACAAGTTGTCCCAACGAATGTGGCGGGCGTTGGCGCTGAGGCTGGGGTCGTTGAGATTGAAGTCGGTTTCGTCCTTGGCGAGCGCGGGGTCGATAGGATAATTCGAGCCGGCGAAATAGCCGTCTTTGGTGCGCCAGAGGTTGACGTGTTTAAGGCCCAGTTCGAGGCTGGCGATTTCGCCGGTGTTGCGATCGGCCACCAGCCAGTCATTGGCGTAGCCTCCGTTATTGCCTTCCTTCATGATGCGCGCGAAGTCGTCGATAGAGGCCGAGTACTGCATCGCTTTGCGGGCGCGGACGAATTCGGGGATGGCGTTGGGATCGAATCCAACGAAGCCGGTAATGGTGGTTTCGGTGATCATGATGCCCGCTGCATTGATACCGAAATCGTCGCCCGAATGAATCAGGCCCGGCATTCCGTCCATGATGAAACGCTGGCCGTGCTCGGGAGTGATGTCGAAAATGATGTTCCAGCGCGAACCGGTCATGTAATCGGTCCAGTTATTGTGAGCGATGACTGGCTTGCCGTCCTTGGTGAAACTGCCGGTGGCGACGAAGGCACTGCAATGCTCGGCAGTGGATCGGTTGGAGTTTTTCTCCGCCCACTTGACGTAATAAGGATCGAGCTCGAGCCAGGCGTTGGTGGCGACCAGGTCCCAGATATCGAGCTTGATATTCTTGGCGGCGAGGCCGGCGGCCATGCCGGTGAGCTCATCGCGATATTCCTGTTCGACGTGCGGCCACAGGACTTTCTCGGCCACGTTGCGGAAATAATTCCAGTCCTTCGAATCGTGCGTAAGGGCCAGTTTGATGGCTTTCTGCGCATCCAGGATTTCCGGGGCGAGCAGAAATCCGTGCTGGAATCCGATCTCCGACGGCTTGCCTTCGAGGTGCACGAAAATCCAGCCGGCCTGGGCAGGCCTGCGGAAGGATTTGTTCAATCGCGCGTCGGCGGAATGGCCGGGGGCAGCGATGGCGAGAGAAGCGAGGAGGAGAAGGAGGGCGGAACTTTTCATGAATTTATCATAGTTTAGTTTTGGGTTTCATTACGCCGAACGGGCCGGCTGAAGCTTACGCCATCTTATTCGTTGTGGTACTCCCAGGCATTGTCGGCCTCGCGTTCGCGGTTGCGGCGGAGGATTGCTTCGTTGATTTGAGATCTTGAAAAAACGAAGCCATCTTCTGATGGGTCGTAGACTTCTCCTTTGCCTTCGTACATTTCCCTGATGTCTAAGAAATCGTCCAGGGCTTTGTCGTCCTGGGCGCGGCGGGTTTTTTGGATTTTGCAAAGTTCCGTTCTAGTGCGTTCGAATTCGCGGGAGAGGCGCTGGCTGTAGAGGCTGAGGGTGGCTAAGCCGTGAATGTCACCTTGGCTCACGAGATTGGTTTCGAGCGCCACAATACGGTTCCTGCGCCAGGAGGTGTCGGCGAGGGCCTGGACCAAGTGGGTTTCGGTTGGGCCTGTTGGATGGTATTCGCCGATGAAGGATTTCAGGTGGAGTTGGTAGGCGCGCGGGTCTTCGGCAGGCATGACTACAACCTGGCTGGTGAGGCCGTGGCGAAGGGCGTTCTGGGAAGATCGCCGCTTACCGGCTTGGGTTTTGGGGCCGGTGGAGTGTTGAGCGTTGGCTCTATTAATTTCGGCTCGGTTGATTTCGGTGCGGTGTGGTGTTGACATCTTTGTGTCCTTTCACTCTCATGTTGCATCGGGGGGGATCGCGGAGGGGTCGAGTGAAAGTGGGAAGTGGTTGAAAGGCGCGGAGTTGGGGGTGAGTGTTTTGAGGTTTTGGCGCTCGCGGCAAAAGGGGTGAGTTAACATACAAGCGGATTGAAGGAAGCTGAAGGGCCGCGCTTGTCGAATGTAAGCGGCTCGCACCCGCGCTAAACGCATCGGCTCGGACCGTCTATGATACTTGTGGAGGCGGTCTTCGATGGCTGCACGCTTCGTTCTGCTGGCGATCTTTGCGGCTCGCGCCTGGGCTTGCTCGTGCGGGGGGAACTGGCCATCAGTCAAGCAGGCGTGGAGTAATGCTCCCGCTGTCTTCTTGGCAACTGTAGCAGTTGCCGAACCTGATGGTGACGGGTTGGAGCTGATGTTCCAAGAACAGCTCGTTCACATTCGCGTCGAGGAGGCGTTTAAAGGGGTGTTCGCAGGACAAACGATCGAACTTCACCAAGGCGCGGACGATTGTTCCGCGAAGTTCAGGACCGGACAGAGCGCCGTTTTCTACCTTTATACGGGGCGGACGCAAGGCTGGGTCGTGCCTGCATGTACTCATGCCGTTGGAAGCGCTGAACCAGGTGGAGACGATTTGCTATTTCTAAGGGCACTGCCGAAATCTGCGGTTGGCACGAGGCTCTCTGGGGCGGTCGACCTATATGAGGACTCCCCTCAGCAAGCATTTAAGAGGGTAGGAGGCATTCCGGGCGTGCGAGTGAGCATCTCCGGCCAAGTGGGCCCTCCTCGCGAGGTCGCGACGAACGCAAGCGGGACCTATGAACTATACGGTCTGCCTCCGGGGAGTTACTCCGTGAGGATCCACGTTCCTAGCGGTCTCAAAATCAAGTTCCCGGTAGTCACCGGCTCCGCGCCTGTAAAAGGTAACGAGAGCGCGCTAAAGCTCGATAAGGACGGCGGGGTCAGCGTTGATTTTGTGCTTCAGGCGGACACAAAATTGTCCGGCCGGATGCTCGACGCGAAGGGCTCGCCCGTCAAGGGCGTATGCATCGATCTGGAACCCCTCGAAGGTCGTGGCAAAAACGGAGCACGTTTCTTCGATTGTTCAAAAGCCAGCGGACTATTCAAAATGGAGATGATGCCTCCCGGCAAATACTGGCTGGTCGCCCGTGACGAGGTCACGCGAGATCGGCTCAAGTCGAAATCTACGCTTTACTGTCCTGGCGTAAGAGAGCGGGAACGGGGCACGGTAGTCGCGGTCGAGGCTGGAAAATACCTCAGCGATCTTGAGATACGCTTGCCCTCCGAGGAAAAGCGATACAAGATCCAGGGCCAGTTCCAGTTTGCAGATGGGGCTCCGGTCGCCGGTGCGACCGTGATATTCACTTCGCCGAAAAGTGGGTACACCGAGACCACGGAGACCCACGCGGATGGTTCGTTCGGGCTGTCGATTGTGGCGGGGATGGAGGGTCAACTCGATGGACGTCTTGGCGTGATGGAGTCGATCTTGGGGAGATGCCCCGAGTTTCAAGTGGAGCCGCGCAGAAGCGGGCTCATCCGTTTCATGGACGCAAGCCCCGTTCCACTCCTAGGAGATTCTGACCGTGAGGACCTGAGGCTCACCCTCGCTTCTCCGTCCTGCAAATCTTGGCCAGGCTGGAGGTGAGGTCGACCCACGGCGACGCTTTGAACGGCCCGCTAATCTTTTTATCAAACGATGAAGCATGTAATCGGCTAATATCCTGGGGTGGCGACATGATGTTGACCGGTGGCGGCCTTGAGACGGGAGGGGGTTCCTTTTTTTGAGCGCGGGCAGGTCGGGAACCTGCCCCACTGGCGGGCGCGATATAATCCGAAACGTTCCTGTTCGGCGGCGCACCTTATTTATAATGAGCGACACAGGCGAAGTCACGAGGTTGCTGGGGGAGATTCACGGCGGCAAGAAGGACGCGATGAACCAGCTTTTGCCGCTGGTTTATGACGAACTGCATCGGCTCGCGCGATCTTATTTCCGGAGGGAGCGCGGGGAGCATACGCTGCAGCCGACGGCGCTGGTGCATGAAGCTTACATCCGGATGGTGGATCAGAAAGCGGCGATGCAGACGCGCGGACATTTTCTGGCGGTGGCGGCGACGCAGATGCGGCGCATTCTGCTGGATTATGCGCGCAAGCATCGCGCGGAGCGGCGCGGAGGGGGCGGGCAGAAGGTGCTGCTCGAGGATACGATGGCGATCGCGGAGCAAACGCCGCTCGATATGATCGGGCTGGACACGGCTTTAACGCAGCTTTCGAGGCTCGATCCAGAGCAGGCGAAGCTGGTGGAATTGCGATTCTTCGGCGGACTATCGGTGGAGGAAACCGCGGACGTGATGGGTGTTTCGCCGGCGACGATCAAGCGGAGCTGGAGTTCGGCGCGTGCGTTTCTGCATCGCGAGATGACAGGAGGCCAGAGTGACGCCGGAGCGATGGGCGCAGATCCGGCAGATCTTTGACGGCGCGCTAGAGCGGGCGCCGAAGGATCGCGCCGCCTATCTTCGAGTGGTGTGCGCGCGCGACGACGCGATGCGGCAGGAGGTGGAAAGCCTGCTGGCGAGTCACGACGACGCGAGCGGTTTTCTGGCGAAACCCGCGGCCGACCTGGGCTACACGCTGCATTATTCGGGCGACGAATCGGGCGAGTATCCGGCGGGATTTCGCGCGGGTCCTTATCAGTTGGAGAAGCGCATCGGGCGCGGCGGGATGGGTTCGGTGTGGCTGGCGACTTCTCCTCAAAACGGAGGGAGGGTCGCGGTCAAGCTGGTGAAGCGCGGCATGGACACCACGGAAATCCTGCGGCGTTTTCGCATGGAACGGCAGGTGTTGGCGAGCTTGAACCATCCGAATATCGCTCGGCTAATCGACGGCGGATCGACTCCGGAGGGGATGCCGTATCTGGCGATGGAGTACGTGGAAGGCACGCCCATCGATCAGTTCTGCGAGTCGCGGGCTAGCGCGATTACGGATCGATTGAAGCTGTTCCTGGAAGTTTGCGCGGCGGTGCAATTTGCGCATCAGAACCTGGTGGTGCATCGCGACATCAAGACCGCCAATATCCTGGTGACGCAGGCGGGCGTGGTGAAGCTGCTGGATTTCGGCATCGCCAAGCTGTTGCGGACGGATCTTTCGACGCTCGAGATCGCGCAGACGCGGCCTGAACTGCGGCCGATGACACTGGATTACGCGAGTCCGGAGCAGGTGCGGGGTGAGGCGATCACGACGTCCACCGATGTATATTCGCTCGGCGTGCTGTTATATAAACTGCTCACCGGAAGAATGCCGTACGGAGTGACGACGCGATCTCCCGATGCGATTCGAAAGGCGATCCTCGAAACGGAGCCGCGGCGGCCCAGTTCGGTGATTCTGGCCGACGATACCCACGCGATTCCGCAGGCGACGCAGAAAATAGAAGTCGCGATGGCGGAGACGCGGTCGCTGGCGCGAAAGCGGCTGAAGAAAAAGCTGAGCGGCGATCTCGACATCATCATCTTGAAGGCGCTGCGGAAGGAGCCGCCGAAGCGATACCTGTCGGTGGAGCAGTTTTCCGAGGACGTCCGGCGGTACCTGGATGGGCGGCCGGTGACTGCCAGAATCGATTCGCGGGGATACCGGTGGCGAAAGTTCGTGCGGCGCAATATTGCGGGGGTCGCGGCGGCCATTGCGCTGGTGGGAATTCTTCTGGGGAGCACGATTTTTTTCGCGAACCGTCAAAGAGAAGACAAGAAGCGCTTCGACGAGGCTACAGTTTCGCTACAGAGGCAGTTGCTGCGCGCGGATCTGGAGATCGGCAGTGCAGAGCGCGTTCGAGATGCGTACGGTTTGGCCAGCGCAATTTGGCGCTCGCTTCCGGAGCAGGGCGAGTCCCGCCGCGACCTGGCCGAGGCCGCCCTTCGGATGGGTGACACCGCTGCGGATCGGAATGCAGCGGGGAAATATTATGGCGAGGCACTGGCGCAGTTGGAAGTACTCGCGCAGCAGGCCGGACGCCACGATCCGTCGACAGAACGGGCCTTGGGGTCAGTCGCGTCGAAGATCGGCGAGATCGAAATGGAGCGGGGCAACCTGCTGGCGGCGTTGTCGAGCTTCAGCCGCGCGTTAACGATTGCGGAGACGTTGGGGACGGCGGAAGGCGCGAATGACGAAACGCGCTTAACAGTCGCGGACACCAACGCAGAGGTCGGTGAAGTGCTGCTGCGCAATGGAGCGCGCGCCGAAGGAGTGGCAAAACTGAGGAAAGCGCTTGGAATCTATCGCGATTTGGGCAAAGACAATCTGGCCGGAGCCCTGGAAGAGAAACTGAGCCGTCAATAGCGGATCATAACGGCAAGGATGTTTTCCGCAACCGTTCGGACCGGGCGGTATCTATATTAGTTAACAGGAGCTGTTTCTTCAGGTGTGGATCGTCAAAGTCGCGCTAAGCCGTCCTTACACATTTATTGTATTAGCGTTACTGATTTTGTTAATCAGTCCGCTGGTGATTCTGCGCACTCCGACTGATATTTTTCCGAATATTAACATTCCGGTTGTCAGCATTCTTTACCAGTACACAGGACTGGGCGCCGAGGAAATGGAGCAGCGGGTCACCTCGGTTTACGAACGCATTCTGACGACGACGGTGAACGACATCGAGCACATGGAATCGCAGTCGCTGAACGGCATCTCGGTGGTAAAAGTTTTCTTCCAGCCGGGAGTGCAGGTTTCCGCGGCAGTGGCGCAATTGACGGCGTCGTCACAACCGGCGATCCGGCAGATGCCTCCGGGCATTACGCCTCCGCTGGTAATCAGCTATAGCGCGTCGAGCGTTCCCATTCTTCAGCTCGCGCTCTCCGGTCAGGGGCTCTCCGAGCAGCAGTTGAACGACTTCGGCACCAATTTTATCCGGCAATCCCTGGCGACTGTTCCGGGCGCGGCGGTGCCCTGGCCCTACGGAGGCAAGCAGCGGCAGATCATGATCGACCTCTCGCCGTCCGCGATGCAGGCGCAGGGGCTGGCGGCGAGCGACATCGTGAACGCGGTGACCGCGCAGAATCTGATTCTCCCAGCGGGCACCTCAAAGATCGGCCAGTTCGAGTATGACGTCGATTTGAATGCGAGTCCGAAGACCGTGCTGGAGCTCAACGACCTGCCGGTGAAGGCTACTACGGGCAACACCGTTTACATGCATGACGTAGCGCACGTCCGCGACGGATTTTCTCCACAGACGAACGTGGTGCGGCGCGACGGGATGCGCGGATCGCTGCTCACGGTGCAAAAAGTGGGCGCGACATCGACGCTCGACATCGTGCAGAGGGTGAAAGACGCGCTGCCGGCGATCCGCGCTGCGCTGCCCCCCGAGCTGCGGATCGAGCCGCTGGCCGATCAATCGATATTCGTGCGCGCGGCCGTTAGCGGCGTGATTCGCGAAGCCGTGATCGCGGCCTGCCTCACGGCAATGATGATCCTGCTGTTCCTGGGAAGCTGGCGCAGCACATTGATCATCGCGATCTCCATTCCGCTGTCGATTCTCACGTCGATCGTTTGCTTAAGCGCGCTCGGCGAGACGATCAACATCATGACGCTCGGCGGACTGGCGCTGGCCGTCGGCATCCTGGTGGACGACGCGACTGTGACCATCGAGAACATCGAGCGTAATTTCGAAGAAGGGAAAGACCTGCACGAAGGAATTCTGGATGGCGCTGCGCAAATCGCAGTGCCGGCGCTGGTTTCGACGCTGTGCATCTGCATCGTGTTTATCCCGATGTTCTTTCTGACCGGCGTGGCGCGATACCTGTTCATCCCCCTGGCGGAAGCCGTGGTCTTCGCGATGCTCGCGTCCTATGTTCTGTCGCGGACGCTGGTACCGACGCTCGCGATGTACCTGTTGCGCGCGCATGGGACCCAAGGCAAACCGTCCCCGTGGAATATTCTGCGGCGATTCCAACTGTCGTTCGAACGGGGGTTCAATGCGACGCGGGACGCCTACCATCGCCTGTTGACCCGCTTGGTGGAGGTTCCGTGGCTGTTTCTGCCGCTGTTTCTCGGCTCGTGCGTGGCGGTGTTCCTGCTGTTCCCATGGCTGGGACAGGATTTCTTCCCATCCACCGACGCCGGGCAAATCAAGCTGCATGTGCGCACGAAAACCGCCATGCGCATTGAGGAGACCGCAAACGCCTGCGACAAGATCGAGGCGGCTATCCGGCGAACGATCCCTCCGGCAGAGATTGGGAGCGTCATCGACAACATCGGATTGCCGTACTCCAGCATCAATCTGTCGTACAGCACTTCCGCTCCGATCGGAACGATGGACGCGGATATACTGGTTTCACTCAACGAGGATCACCATCCGACCGCCGACTATGTTCGCGAAATGCGGAAGAGTCTGCCGCAGGAATTTCCGGGGGTGATGTTCGAATTTCTTCCCGCCGATATTATCAGCCAGATTCTGAACTTCGGTTTGCCCGCGCCGATCGATGTTGAGATTGTCGGGCTGGATATCGACGCCAATCGCGTTTACGCGGTGAAGCTGCTGGATCAACTGCGGGCAGTTCCGGGGCTGGTGGATGTGCACATTCATCAACTGTTCGATCAGCCGAAGCTGCACATCAATGTGGATCGCACGAAAGCGGCGGAGAGCGGATTCACGGAGAAGGACGTCGCCAACAGCATGGTGGTGGCGCTGAGCGGCAGCTTTCAGACCACTCCGGCATTCTGGCTGAATTGGAAAAACGGGGTAAATTACAGCCTGATTGCGCAGAATCCGCAGTACTCGGTCAGTTCGCTCAGCGACCTGGAGAATATTGCGATCACGGGCTCGACGGCGACGCAGCCGGAGATTTTAGGCGACGTCTCATCCACGGTACGCGGCGCGGGCATGGCCGTGGTTTCGCATTACAACATTCAGCGCGCCATCGATATTTTCGGCGCCGTGCAGGATCGCGACCTGGGCGGGGTTTCGACGGACATTAACCGAATCTTAAATGAGAGCCGCTCCTCGCTGCCGCGCGGCGCGCAGGTGGTGATGCACGGGCAAATCGAAACCATGCATTCATCGTTCACTGGTTTGGCGGGCGGATTGGCGCTCGCGATCGTGCTGGTGTATTTGCTGATCGTGGTGAACTTTCAGAGCTGGCTGGATCCGTTCATTATCATCACGGCTCTGCCCGCGGCGATGGCCGGGATCGTGCTGGCATTGTTTTTCACACACACCACCATTAGCGTGCCGGCGCTGATGGGGGCGATCATGTGCGTGGGCGTCGCGACGGCGAACAGCATCCTGGTGGTGAACTTCGGCAGAGAGCGGCTGGCGGAGGAAGGCGACGCGAAAAAGGCTGCGCTGGAGGCGGGGCTCACGCGGTTTCGTCCTGTGATTATGACAGCGCTCGCCATGATTATCGGGATGGTTCCCATGGCGCTGGGCGCAGGCGAGGGCGGCGAGCAGAATGCGCCTCTAGGGCGGGCGGTCATCGGGGGATTGTCGCTGGCGACGGTGGCGACGCTGTTCTTCGTCCCGGCGGTTTTCAGCGTGCTGCATGGGCGGCGAAAGAGAAACGCATGAGTGAGAATAGAAACGTGCTGGGCAGGATCCTAAAAGTGATCGCAGTATTGGCGCTCTTATCGCTGCTTGCGTTCGGAGTTCTACGCGGCATCAACACGCGGATCAAGGCGGCGGCCAACGTCAAGCAGGAAACCATCGACATGTCGGTGCCCACCGTTACGGTGGTCCACCCGAAGCGCGGCGCACTGAAGGATGAGATCGTGCTGCCCGGAAATATTCAAGCGTTTACGGTTTCGCCGATTTACGCCCGCATCAACGGCTATTTGAAGAAGTGGTACTTCGATATCGGCGGACGTGTGAAGACCGGACAGTTGCTGGCGGAGATCGAAGCTCCGGAGGTGGATAAGCAGCTGGATCAATCGCGAGCCGACCTGGCGACGGCGGAAGCCAATTTAACTCTTTCGCAATCCACCATGGTGCGCTGGCAGGAATTGCTGCGGAAAGACGCGGTTGCCAAGCAGGAGACCGATGATCGAGTCGGCGATTTCCAGGCAAAAAAGGCGACTGTGGATTCCGGCCGCGCGAATGTGAAGCGTCTGGAGGACATGGTTTCCTTCGAGAAGGTTTATGCGCCGTTCGACGGCGTGATCACGACGCGGAACACCGATATCGGATCCTTGATCAATGCCGGCAATGGCGGCCTTGCGCAGCAATTGTTCACTCTGGCGGCGACGGACGTGGTGCGTGTCTTCGTCAATGTTCCGCAAATTTACTCGCGGTCGGCGTCGCCCGGGGTCATGGCCCAGTTGACGCTGACCGAATATCCGAATCGGCGTTTTAGCGGCAAGATCGCGCGCAATGCGGAATCCATCGATCCTTCCATGAGGACGTTGCTCACCGAGGTTGACGTCAATAATTCCACCGGGGAACTGTTGCCCGGCGCTTTCGCGCAGGTGCACTTGACGCTGGCTGCGAAAGCTCCATCGCTTCTGCTGCCGGTAAACTCGCTGCTGTTTCGCGCGGAGGGTTTGCAGGTGGGGGTGGTTCGCGACGGCGGCAAGGTAGAGCTGGTGCCGATCGTGATCGGCAGGGATTACGGGACTGAGGTGGAGGTGGTTTCCGCGGGTCTGACGGAGAACGACAACGTGGTGGTCAATCCCCCGGATTCGCTGGCAACGGGCACCACGGTTCGCATGGCGGCCGCTAAAAAGTAACACTTATGAACCTACAACTGGAAGGGAAACGCGCCCTGGTCACGGGTTCGACCGCGGGCATTGGATTCGCGATCGCGGAAGTGTTGGCGAACGAAGGCGCGTCCGTCATCGTCAACGGCCGCACGCAGAAACGGGTCGACGAGGCGGTGGCGAAGCTGAAGGGCAACGTAGAAGGCGTCGCGGCGGATCTGGGGACGGCGGCGGGAGCGGAGATCGCGGCGCACAAATACCCGGATGTGGACATCCTGATCAACAACATGGGAATTTTCGAGCCGAAGCCTTTCGAGCAGATTTCCGATGACGACTGGCGCCGTTTTTTCGAGGTCAACGTGTTAAGCGGAGTTCGCCTGAGCCGCCAGTATCTGCCGGGGATGAAGCAGCGCAACTGGGGCCGCATCATTTTCATCTCGAGCGAATCCGCGGTGCAGATTCCGGCTGAAATGATTCACTACGGGATGACCAAGACCGCGCAGATCGCGGTGGCGCGAGGGTTGGCGGAGACCACGAAAGGCACAAATGTGACGGTTAACTCCGTGCTGCCGGGACCGACGGCGTCAGAAGGGGTCGGCGATTTCGTGAAGAGCATGGCGGCGGCGCAGAAGGTCGATGCGGCGACGGTGGAGCGCGAATTCTTTAACAGCGTGCGGCCTTCATCGCTCATCCAGCGTTTCGCGAGGACTGAAGAAGTGGCTGCTCTGGTGGCGTTTGTCGCCAGCCCGCTGTCATCGGCAACTAACGGCGCGGCGCTGCGGGCGGATGGGGGAGTGGTTCGGGCGATCTTATAATCTCGAAGAGATCGCTTCCTGCGGTCGCGGCTCAGTCAGCGGTTGATTTCACGTATTGCCGATTTCCGCCCGCCAGACGATCCTGCCGTTCACGATCGTCGCCACGGGTCCTCCGCGAAACGTCGTCCCGTCGAAAGGAGAGTTTCTGCTCTTCGAGAAGGATTTGTTCACGTCGTAGGTCCATTGGCGATCGAGCGAAAATATGGTTAGGTCGCCGGCAGCGCCCGCAGCCAGTGTCCCGCGGGCGATGCCTAGAATCCTGGCAGGACCGGTGGTGAACAGCGCGACCAGGCGCATCAATCCGATTTTTCCAGGGTGCAGGAGATGCTCGAACGCAACGCCCAGGGCGGTTTCGAGGCCTATGATGCCGAAGGGGCACTTTTCGAACTCCTGCATTTTCTCGCTACCCGGATGCGGCGCGTGATCTGTGGCGATCGCGTCGATTGCGCCGTTCACAACGCCCGCAATCACCGCGTCCACATCGCCATGCGATCGCAAGGGCGGCTTCATTTTGTAATTGCTGTCGTACGGAAGCATGTCGGTATCGGTGATCGCGAAATGATGAGGCGTGGTTTCCGCCGTCACTGCGAGGCCTTTCGATTTGGCAAACGCGACCATCTCCACCGAATGCTTCGACGAGATGTGTGCGACGTGATAGCGCGCGCCTGTCACTTCCGCGAGCAAGATGTCGCGGGCCACCATGACGTCCTCCGAACAACCGGGAATGCCGCGCAGACCCAGGCGCACCGATTCGAAGCCCTCATGCATATCGCCGCCCGAGCTCAGGTGCAGATCCTCGCAATGATCGATGACGGGAATTCCGAAGCTTCGCGCGAACTCCATCGCGCGGCGCATCACGCGCGCATTCATCACCGGACGTCCGTCGTCGGAAATCGCGACGGCCCCCGCGTTGACCATCGATCCGATCGCGGCCAACTCCTCGCCCGCGCTACCCTTGGTGATCGCGCCGATGGGCCAGACATTGACCACAGCATGCCGGCGGGCTTTCTCGACGATGTAGCTGGTCACCGTCGCGCTGTCGTTGACCGGCGCCGTGTTCGGCATCGGCGCAATCGATGTAAAGCCGCCTGCGGCCGCGGCCCGCGCGCCCGATTCGATCGTTTCCGCATGCTCAAATCCCGGCTCGCGCAGGTGCACGTGCATGTCGATGAACCCCGGCGCGACGATCAGCCCCGATGCATCGAGCACTTCAGCCCCTAGTTTTGCGAGATCCTTGCCGACTCCGGAAATGACGCCGTCCTCGATCAACACGTCGGCCACTGCGTCGTGGCCCGATGCGGGATCGATCACGCGGCCATTCTTAATTAGGAGCGCAGCCACTCAACACCCTTTCAAGCACGGCCATGCGCACCGCGATTCCATTTTCCACCTGATTCAGAATCACTGATTTTTGCGAGTCCGCGACCTCCGAAGAAATTTCCCGGCCGCGATTGATCGGACCCGGATGCATGACGATCACTTCCGGCTTGGCGAGCCGCAGATGTTCCAGGCGCAGCCCGTAGAATTGAAAATATTCGCTCGCGGGAAATGCCGCTTCCTGCTGCCGTTCCAGTTGCACGCGCAGCATCATGATCACGTCCGCGTCGCGAATCGCTTCCTTCATCCGCGTGGTCAACGAAACGCCGGGAGCGATTTGTTTCAACTCTTGCGGCAGCAGCGATGCCGGTCCGCAGAGCACGATATCGGCGCCATATTTCGAAAGCAGGTAAGCGTTCGACCGCGCGACTCTGCTATGCGCGATATCGCCGATAATCGCCACACGCAAGCCTTCGAGCGATGCGCCCCGGTCGAGAATGGTGCGCGCGTCGAGAAGCGCCTGGGTGGGATGTTCATGCGTTCCGTCGCCGGCGTTGACGATGGGAGTCTCCAGGTGCCTCTGCAAAAAATGCGGTGCGCCGGAAGCCGCGTGGCGCATGATAATCGCGTCCGGCCGCATCGCTGCCAGCGTGTTCAGCGTGTCCACCAGCGATTCGCCTTTGGATACGCTGGAAGCCTGCGCCGTGATCGATACCGAATCCGCGCCCAGGCACTTGGCCGCGATCTCGAAACTTGTTCGCGTCCGCGTCGAGGCTTCGAAAAAGAGGTTCACGACCATTCGCCCGCGCAATAGATCGAGCTTGCGGAAACCCTGATCGGGCTTCGGTTGAAAATCGCGCGCCCGGTCCAGAATCGCCTGGATCTCCTCGCGCTTCAGGTCTTCGATGCCCAGCAGACCAGATTTCATTTACTCCGTCTTCTCCACCAGCAGCACTTTTTCCATGCCGTCGATTTCCTGAAACTTCACCTCGATAATTTCGTTCGAGCTGGTCTGCACCATGCGTCCGGTGAACTGCGCTTCGATCGGAATTTCGCGATGCCCGCGGTCGATCAACACCAGCAGTTGCACGCGCGCCGCGCGACCCTGGTCGAACAACGCGTCGAGCGCCGCCCGGATCGTGCGGCCGGTATAGAGCACATCGTCCATCAGAATGATGTCCTTGCCGGTCACGTCGAAGGGAATATCGGTAGCGTTCAGCACCGGCTGATTCGAAACCGTCGACAGATCGTCGCGATAGAGATTGATATCGAGAATCCCCACGGGAACCTTGCGATGCTCCAGGGCCTGGATGTTCTTGGCCAGCCGCTGCGCGAGCGGCACGCCGCGGCGGCGGATCCCGATGAACGCCAGCTTGTCCAGATCCGATGTTCGTTCCAGAATTTCATGCGCCAGGCGGACCAAAGTCCGGTCGATTTCGGAGGCGCTCATCAATTGTGATTTTTCTCGTGTGGCGGGCATGGAGGGTAAACGTTTTGAGGGTAACACAGTCAGTATTTTTTCAGCCTGCCGCGCACGGCCTTCGCCAGTCTCTCGATTTCATCCAGTTGCTTCAGCGTCTTTAAGGACATCACGTAGCGGTCGTTTTTTTCCAGATCCTCGCTCACCTCTTCGGCCAGCTTCGCCATGGCGGCGGCATCCTCGAGGTTCTTCTTGTGCTCCATTTTGAGGATTTCATCGTGCTGCGATTTTCCGTTGGGGAGCTGAACGTCGGGATTTGTGCCGGGCGCCGGAGGGACCGTTGGCGGCTGCCCGAACGACGCGAAAGCGAGGAACAGAGCAAGGAGATTGCGTGGCATCACCTACAATGATACAAACGCGATGAGAGCACGGGCTGCTGTGATTTTTCTGTTACTCACCGCCGTTCGACCGGCCCTCGCAGCCGACATCGAGCTTCGCTTCGACGCGCTGGAACGCATCATCTCCGAGCAGGTTTTCACGCAGGATGGCCGTAAATACGTTCGCGGAACGCCTGCCACCCGGTGCCAGTTCGCTTATCTCGAAAAGCCTCGCATCGGCTCCGAGAACGGTCTGCTGCGCGTCAGCGCCCGTTTCAGCGGACGCACCGCATTCGATCTGCTGGGCGGCTGCATCGGCCTGGGCGATTCGTTCGATCTGACGATCACGGCCGCGCCCGTGGTACGCAACGGAGCCATCGGATTCAAGGATGTGAGGGTCACCACCACGAAGGATTCCTACTACATCCGCCGCGTCCGGGCCGCGCTTACCGGGAGTTTCGGCAAGGACGTGAAGATCGAGGTGAAGGACCAGGCTCGCAAAATCCTAGAGCAGCAGCGCGAAGGCGCATCCTATAAAGCGGAGTTGGCGTCCTTCAATTTGACCGACGTTCGCATCACCCCGGACTCGCTGGTCCTGGTGATCGACTTCAAGCTCGTCGTACATTGAAAGATGCGACTCATTATATGCAGCCGGTAAACATCGGCATCATCGGACTCGGCAACGTCGGCGAAGGCACGTTGACCATCCTCACGGAAAACGCCGCGCACATCGAAGCCAAGCTCGGCTTCCCGTTGCGGGTTGCCGCGGTTTGCAGCCGCGGCATTGCGAAGAAGCAGATCGCGCTGCCGACCGTTTTCAAAACCGCCGACTGGCGGGAGGTCGTCAATCATCCCGATGTCGACGTGGTGGTCGAGCTGATCGGAGGCACCGGCGTGGCGCGCGAGATTATCGACGCAGCCATCGCCAATGGAAAATCCGTGGTCACTGCGAACAAGGAGTTGATGGCACTCGCTGGCGCCGAATTATGGGATCGCGCCATCGCCGCGCGAATCAATCTCGCGATGGAGGCGAGCGTCGCGGGAGGCATTCCTATTCACGCCGTCTTGCGCGAAGGAATTTCGGGCGACCGCATCAATACGCTTTACGGAATCCTCAACGGCACATGCAACTTCATCCTTACCGAGATCGAAACGCGCGGCGCGTCGTTCGATGAGGTGCTCGCCGAAGCGCAACGCGCGGGATACGCCGAGGCGGACCCTTCGGCTGACGTTGACGGGTTCGATGCGCGATCGAAGCTAGCGATCTTAACGGCTCTCGCGTTCGGCGAAAAGATTATCCCCGCCGATATTTATACCGAAGGCATCCGCCGCATTACGCCCGTCGATTTCGAGTATGCGCATCAGTTGCATCACACTATCCGGCTGATCTGCACCGCCCGTCAAACGCACGAAGGCCTGATTCTTTCCGTGCGTCCGTCGTTGATCCCGCAATCGACGATTCTGGCCAGCGTTCGCGGGGCTTACAACGCAGTTTGGGTGAGCGGACAATACGGCGCCGATACGTTCTATTACGGCCGCGGTGCGGGGCCGCATCCGACCGGTGTTGCGGTGGTCAGCGACCTGATGCGCGTCGCTCGCGAGATTCGCTCCGGCAGCCCGGAGCGCGTTTCGCCCTTCGCTCACGCGAATCTCGGCGTGTATAAACCTATTCCGATCACGCTTAGCAAGTCGGCCTACTATTTGCGATTCCGCGTCGAGGATCGGCCGGGAATTATCGCGCAGCTCGCCACGGCGCTCGCGGCAGAGGGAATTTCCATCGACGCGGTGTTACAGTTACCGAAGGCCGACTGGCGCGACCTGCCGTTCGTGATCACGGTCGAGCCCGCCACCGAGCAATCGATCCGCGCGGCGATTGCGCGTATGTTGGAATTGAATTTTCTAATCGAGCCGCCTCTGGCGATGCCAATGGAGTTGCCCCTATGAAGATTTTTGCCGTTTTGATTTTGACGATAAGCGCGTGGGCGCAAGTCGCCGACGACGCCAACAAAGGCTACAAAACGAAAGAAGGCCGCGACAAGGTGGCCGCGACGCTCGAAGATCCGCATCGCGATGCGCGCCAGAAGCCGCAGGAACTGGTCGCCGCGATGAACATCAAGCCGGGAATGACGGTCGCCGATATCGGCACCGGAACCGGCTATATGCTGAAGTTTTTGAGCGATGCCGTGGGTCCCACCGGCAAGGTTTACGGCGAGGATATTCAGACCGATTTTCTGGATCGCGCCCGGGCGAAGAACGTCCCGAACACCGAATTGATCCTGGGCACCACCACCGATCCGAAGCTGCCTCCGAACTCCGTGGACATCGCGCTGGTGCTCGACGTATATCATCACTTCGACTATCCCGACAAGATGCTGGCTGCGATCCGCAGCGGTCTCAAACCTGGAGCCCACCTGGTGATCGTCGATTTCTATAAATCCGCCAGCCCCAGTCCGGGGCACATCCGGTTGGAGCGCGATGAAGTAGCGGCCGAAATTCAGCGCAACGGCTTCCACCTGCTTTCGCAGCGGGATCACATTCCGAAGTCTCAATACATGCTGACGTTCGAAAAGTCGCGCTAGGTCGGAGTTGACCGCTCCCGGTGGTCGCGGCTCGGTTGGATCCGCCGTAACGCCCGTCGAGTCGCGACTACCGGGAGTGTCCAGGGACCGATGGCACGGATTGTATTTTCGACGGAGCGGTCAATTCGGGTGTGCGCTAGAAATCAATTCTTAACGTGGTCGCCGACGATTGGCGGCGTGGCTCCGGAGTAGGTGCCGACTGACGAGCCCTCGTCTGCTTCCGTGATGACGACGTCGCCTAGCGGGGTATCGGTGCGGCGCAGGACGGTTCCGGTTGCGGGGTCCTTGATTTCGCGGCCGGTGCGCAGCACGTGTAAGCGATCGCCCTTATGCACGCCGGCTTTCGTGCCGACGTTCAACACCAGCGTCGGGCCGTTGACGTCCGCTACCAGTCCGTCGACTTGGATCACGACGGTGGGCAGTTTCGCGGCGCTCTGCGTCAATTGAGCAGAGAGGCTATTTACGGCTTTGTTCACCGCTTCGCCCAGAATCGTGCTGGCGAAATTCGCGCTGCCCATGTCGATGCCTCCGCCGCCGGTGTTGTCGATACCGCCTCCGGACCCGATGAGCGAGGCGCTGGAGCGGGAGGATTCGCCGTGGCCTTGCGCCACCGCTAGAATCTCGCCGGTTTCCACATTCACGATACGGGCGCTGATCTGCACCATGGCCTTGGAGCTTTTCTTATTGACGCCGCCGACGCCGAAGCGGCTGGAAACGGCGCTGGCTCCGCCTCCGCCGACGGTGGAGTTTTTGTCCTCGCTGCCAAACTGGCTGATGTTGCCGACGATGATGGCGTTGACGGAGAGCAGTTTGCCGATGCGGGCGGCGCTTGCCGGATCGGCGCGTTCGCCGTTCGAGAAATTCTGCTCCGCGATGATTTTGTCGATTGCTTTTCGTTCGATGACGGAATAAGCTCCGCCGGCGACCAAGCGGTCAACCAGCAGATTTGCGATGCTCTTGCCGATATCGGCGCCGCTGCCGAAGATCTGATCCGACGAAGATTGCACGGCGGCGTAGTCGAAATCGATGACGGCGACGCGTTTCTTATCCTGAGCGAATACTACGGCGGAAGTCAGAAGTGTCAGAGCGATGAACTTGCGCATATTTTCTCCAGTCGCGGCCCTTAAGTAATAAACGCGGAAAGCGCGGAGAAAATGCCGCATTGCTTGCTAAAAGGGGAATTTGCTGCCGAACAGGTCTATGTTGGCGTTCCAAAACTTTTCCATTTCGCCCCACCCGTCGATCTTGAACAGACGCGCTGTTTTTCCCGCGCCAGCGACGGGCAGGAAAACGTAGAGAGCTTCGTTCCAATCCTTGGGATTGCCGCGCGGGGTCCAGCCGCCGCCCATCGCGTGGTGACGCGCGCTGCCGCCTGCGCCGCCGTGTTTTATGGCGTTGTACATGTATCCGGTGAGCTGGCTCATTTTCCAATTCATCATGTCCTCGGCGGCGAAATTGTCTTCGAAATTCTTTTCCTGCACGCCCGTTTCACGATTCTTTCCCTTCAAGCCGGATTCAAGATGCGAGCCGGGTGGGGCTCCCACAGGCGTTCCTACTCTTTGAATCGCGCCGAGGTCCAGATCCTGGCAGACGGGGCGTCCGAGCGAATCGACGATCAGATAGCGGTCTCCTATATCGACCAGGCGGTAGCCCTGCGCGTCGGCGTGTTTTACCCCAGCGGCTTCAAAATCGAATGCCTTGTATTTCTGCCCCCCATAGTTGTACTCGAGTTTCATACCGTAAGGAATCTCGAAGGCGGGACAGGTGACCTTGGAAGCAATCACATCATCCACCTCTTTGAAAACCCCTTTCAATTGACCCATTTGGTAGGGCGGCTTGGGGGCCTTCAACGCGGCGGTGACTTCCGGCAATTTGGGAATACAAAGAAGCCCGTGCCATCCCTGCCAGGACTTGGCTTTGATCCATTCCGGTTTCCCTTCGAGCCAGCCCTGGAGCTTTTCGAGCCACGCCATGCGATCCAGGCTGGGTCCGCGGATAACGATCATTTCGCCATCTCTGGCAGCTCGGTCGAGGAAGAAGTGATGTTCGCCTTTCAAGAAGATTTTCAGGGGTTGTTGAACGATCTGAAGGATCGCTTCGCCGGCGTATCCATATTTGGCGGCACGGATCTGCGCCATTTTGTGCTCCGCCAGTCCCTTGTACTTTCGGCCGGCGGCGATCCATTCTTCGGGCGCGTATTTGAGCACCAGCCCTTTCAATATGCCGATGGCTTTCGAGCCCAGCCGCATCGCGCCGTCCATGAACAGGACCATCGCGATATCGCGAACGGTCATGGTGAGGATGGACTGGACGACTTTGACTCCCTTCATGAAATCTTCCTGGCTGCTGGAAAAACAGCAGCGCTGCAATTCCGCGAAGGCGTCGTAGTACGGTTTCACCATCGTCAATTGCATGCTCACGCCGAGCAGCATGCGCACAGCGGCAGCAAACGCTGCGCCGCCCAGGACTTCCGCCCCCGCTCCGATGCCGATGAACAAACCCATGATCACGGCCATGGCGAACAGGATCTTGGGATCGGCCAGAGTGCCGAACTGCGCCTTCATCTCCGCACTGAAGTTCGGATCGTCGACGGCCATCTGGGTCATTTCGCAAAGACGCTCATCGGGCGCCATCAGGGAGGCGTCCAGTTCGCGGACGAAGCGCGTGCGCCGGGCATATCCGGTCACCTCGCCATCGGCGCCGTAGCGTTCGAAGCGCACCGCATTGCCGCTCCACTTCGCGGTCGCCTCGGAAGCATACTTGTAAAACATCAACAAGATCGTGGGTTCGTTTCCGCTTTTGTAAGTGGCCGAGTAGAGCCCAAGGTTGCCGCTGGCGGTGCTGTCGCGATGCGCGGCTCCCGTGGTCGCGCCGAGGAAGCCGCGGCAGATGGCGGGCTGGTGCCGGGCAATCCAAAACTGGTTATCCGGGTCGTAGGCGACGCTGAACCAGCTATTGCGATCGACCGGCTGTTGTTCGTCGCCCCACTGCAAGGTGTTCTGGCCGCCCTTGATTGCCTTTTTCCAGGCCTCCAGGTTGTGCTGTTCCAGATTCTGAAGGCTAGGACGGATCCACACTAACTGATTGCCGGACGCAAGTAGCCAGCCCATAGTAGGAACCGCGTTGAATGGCGAAAGATTGCCTCAAACGCCATGAGTTGCTGTATACTTGACCAGCTATTGACCGATGAGCGACCAGGACCTTTGGAGCCGCATCGAAGAGTTGTTTCATGCGGCGCAGCAGCAATCCGCCACAGGCCGCGCGGCGTGGGTGGATTCGCAAACTCAGGAATCGGAAGAAGTGCGCCGCGAGGTGAAGTCGCTGCTCGCGGGCCTGGAGATTCACGAGCGAAGCTGCAAGTCGCAGGAGCCGAGTGGTGCATCCGAACAGGGACACGAAGAGCCGGTCCCCCTTGCGCGTTTCGGTCCGTATCAACTGGTTAAGCTGATCGGCCGGGGAGGCATGGGCGCGGTCTACCTGGCGACGCGCGCCGACGGGCAATTCCAGCAGACGGTGGCCTTGAAAACCATGGCCTTCCACCTGGCCGGAGGCGAGTTTCTGCGGCGGTTCCAGACGGAGCGGCAGTTACTGGCTTCGCTCGCCCATCCTCATATCACGCGTCTTCTGGATGGGGGCATTTCCTCGACCGGAGATCCGTACCTGGTGATGGAATACGTCGACGGCCTTTCGCTTAACCAGTACTGCGACGGCCAAAAACTGAGCGTGCAGGGGCGGCTCGGAATTTTTCTTCAAGTCTTGAGCGCCGTGGATTATGCGCATCGCAACCTGATCGTTCATCGGGACCTGAAGCCCGCCAATATCCTGGTGAACACGGAGGGGAACGCGAAGCTCCTGGATTTCGGCACCGCCTTGCTGCTGGAACGAACCAGTGAGGTTACGGCAACCCGCATGCGGATGCTGACGCCGCGCTATGCGAGCCCGGAGCAGCTTCGGGGAGAGCGGGTCAACACCTTGACCGACGTGTATTCGCTGGGCGTGATCCTCTACGAACTGCTGACGGGGGCGTGGCCTTTCGGCGATCCCGAGTCGCTGGTGAGCGAGCTGAATCGCGCGATGGCCAATGCGATCGCGACGCCGATGGAAACGGCGGTGACGGAGGAATCGGCGGATCGGCGCTCCGCTTCGCGCCCTCAGCTCGCACAGTTGTTGCAAGGCGACCTCGCGGCGATTGCGATGAAAGCGATTGAAAACGATCCGGCGCAGCGCTATTCGTCGGTTCGGGAGTTCGCCGCCGATATCGAGAATTTTCGAGCAGGACGGCCAGTGCTGGCGCGTCCGCAGACGGCACTGTATCGCGCGGGAAAATTCTTGCGCCGCCGGTGGCTGCCGGTGAGCGTGGTGGCGGTTTTCGCGATCGGAATTACGGTGGCGGCGCTGGTCGCGATCTATCAAGGCCGTCTCGCGCGGGAGCGCTACGCCGATTTGCGGAGCCTGACCACTAGCCTGCTATTCGAACTAAAAGACGCAATTAACGAGATTCCGGGCGCGACCAGGGCCCAACAGATCCTGGTGGGCCGCGTGGTGAAGAATCTGGACAAGATGTCCCAATCGTCCGACGATCCGGATTTGCAGCTCGAAATGGCGGAGGCGTTTCGCCAGTTGGGGGAGTTGCAGGGCGATCCTTATGTCCAGAATCTGAACGACACCAAAGGGGCGCTGGTCAGTCTGGCCAAGGCAAAGGCGATCGCGGACAAGATCGTGACGCATCGGGCGAAGGATGCGGGCTGGCTGCATCTGGAGGGGATGACCGAGCAGGATACAGGCGAAGTCTACTTCGGGATGGCACAAGTCAAAGAAGCGATGGAGCATCTGAAGGCATCGGTCGCACTGTTCGACACGATGGTTCCCCTTACCCAAAATCCAGTGTGGATGGCAGACGCGGCGAGCGCCCATGGGACGCTCGGCGACGTTTACGGGCAGCCGGGGACATCGAGCTTAATCGATCGGGCAAAGGCCGAGGCGGAGTACAGGCGGGTGATCGAGCTCGACAAATTGACGCTTCAGGTCGCTCCCGGGGCGACGCGATCGCGACGCGGTTTGGCCCTGATGCAGGCGAAGCTGGGAGACTTGGTCCGTCACGGAGACCCGGCGAGCGCGCTGGATTATTTCGAGGAGGCCGCACGCGCTCTGGAGGCGCTTCCGCCTGAGGCGTTACGGAATCCGGTCAATCAGCGTTTTCGCGCGACGTTTTTTCGAAAAAAAGGCGTGGCGTTGGGCGATCTGGATCAGTGGAAGGAGTCGGAAGCGTCGATTCAGCAGTCGATCGCGATGAATCGAATACCCGCCATCGAAGATCCTAATGATTTCCGCGCGACGTACGATCTTGCAGTCGCTTTGAGCGATCTCGAGGAGGTGCTCTACCGGCATCGGGACAATGAGCGCGCCCTCAACCTGGCCGAACAGGTTTTACAGCTCGAGGAAAAGCTGGTGACCAAGGACCCGGAGAACCAGGCGTGGCGCGCGGACGTAGCGAACATGCGGTGTTCACGAGGCATCCTGTTGGCAAGGCTCGGACGGAACGCGGAGGCGATCCAGCCCGCGAAAGCCGGGCTCGACGAATACGCAAAACTGACGGCCGGCAAGAATGCGCCGGCGAATGTTTTGATGCAGGCTTCCGAATACTATCGGACCATCGAGCCAGTCGAGTTGCGTAATCTGAGCCAGGCGGTGGTGCTGGCAGAGCGTAACGTCGCGGCGGGACAGGAGACGGAGCCCTTTGCGCTCTATTTATTGGCCATGGCGTACAACGCGGCGGGACAGCAGGCGGAAGCGAAACAAACCGCGGATCGCGCACTGGCGTTGATCGCGCCGCCTCGCGGAAAACTGGTCTCCTATATGCGCACGGATCTGGAAGCGATTCGCTAGCGGCGCGTTTAGTAATCGAGGGCTACCTTATTGGCGAGAGTTTCGCGTCTGCCCGCATGCTCACGCATGGCGGTTCAGTGCTGGCGCTGAACAGCGACCACGGGAGCGGTCAGCTTCGGTAAGCTAACGAGCTACGTCGGATACGCACTGAAATCCCGACAGGTAGCCTTTCTGAAAAATTGGCGGAGCGCCCTTCAGATCGAGCCGGAACGGAAGCGTCAACGATTTTCCGCTATCGAGCTTGATGGCCTGCCCGGATTGGCCTTGCCGGGGCACCCATTGCAGCGTGTACAAATTGCCCGACGCCTGAAACTGGTCCGCGTCGCCGAAGAAGCGGAACACGGCCCACAAGCCATCGTAGCTGATGAAGCCGAAATCGCCGCCGCCCAGGTTTCCCGCTAGCTTCGCCTGATGCGGCGTGCCAGGCCACGTGAAATCCTTCGCCGCGCTCGCCTCGCCGGTGGAAGATAGGACCTGACCGTCGAGAGTCAGCGCGACGTGCTTCAATCCGTCGGAAGGAAGCGACGTCATGTTATACGCGAGAGACGGATTTTTCGCACCTGCGGGATATAGCGCCTCCCGAAACGCGCCGGCATGATTCATAAAGCGCAGGAACCCGTCGGTGATCCGGACGTGCGAATCGGCTTTGCGCGTGTACTGGCTGTCGTGACGGTCAAGATAGTTCTTCAGAGCGGAATCATAGAACTGATCGAACTTTCCGTCGCCCGGACGGAACATAGCGTTGAGCTCATCGAGGGTCGCGTCGATCTTCGAGTCGGTCTTAAACGGATACTTCCCGGTAAGCTCAGAGAACGCTCCGCAGAAGCGCCGGCCTTCTCCATTCAGTTGCGCTGGGCCGATGCCGCGCAGGAGTCCCTCGGCCTGCTTAATGGGGTCCTCCATGATTTTCTGAACCATGCCATGCACGTCGCCTTCGCGATCGATGCGGAAATTCTGCGCGATCTGGCGGGTGACGCGGTACGCGTTCGCAGCCTCATTCTGAACCTGCTCCACCATATCGTCCGGAATAGTGCCGTTGTTCCTCGCGAGCCGTTCCATGACGCCTTGTAGACTGGCCAGAGCCGTGAGGTAAGGACCGTTATGATCCTGCACCAGCTTTTCGACGCAGCCGGGCGCCTCTACGTATTGCACGGGTTGATACGGCGCCATTGCCGCCTCATTGCCGGTCAAAGTGGTGTTGATCGACGCGACGCAAAATAACGCCAGCAGATAGGATTGATTTCCGGATAGCTGCTGAAGTTTCTGCGCCGCATCGGGTATCCCGCGGTAGCGGACCACTTCCGTGTTCGCCAGGTACGCGCGCCAATTCCCGATGAAGTCTTTCTGATAACGCGCCAGCAGCTCCGGGCCGAGCGTGATGGGATCGTAGGTCGCGACCACGCGGTCGCCCAGCACCCATTGCTCGCCTCCAAAGTAGCGGCGCAGATCGTGCAGAGCCTTTTGGAAAAACTGCCAGCCGGCCACGGTGAACGCGCCTTGGACGTCCTTGTTGTTCACGACGAAGGCGGCCGATCCCGCGTATTGTTTATTGAAATTCGCAGGAGGATTCTGGCGCGAAGCTTCGCCGATGATGAACTGATAAACATTCTCCGAAGCGTTGAATTGCGCCAGATAGGTGCGCGCGTGCTCTACCGCATCCTTGTCGTTTTCTGAAGAGTACGGATTGGAATAGAACAGCTCATCGCTGTAAAAATCGAACTGCCTTTGCGCGAGCGCGGCCCGGTCGGAATCGATGGGCCGTTTAGCCGCCCATCGCTCGAAAAGAATCGGCGACAAGTAGGCGCGCGTACTCTTTTCGTGGTGCGATGTGGTGATCAGGTAGCTTTTGAGTGTATCGTAGGTAGGTTTGTATTCGTCGCTCGGACCCGGCTTCTCCGGCAGCTTTTGCAGCCAATCGAGCAGGGACGCCTGCGTCGATCCGAACATGATCTGAGCGAAGCGGGCGAAATACAAACGCCGAGCGGTGGGATAAAGCTTCGGCCCGATATATAAACCCCAGCGCAGACTCCAGGGTGCGCCGTCCCGTTCATAACCGGCGAGCTGTTCCACGCTCTCCCGCAGCGCATCCAGGCGTTCGAGCGAAGCGCGCGACGGAAGTTCCTGTGCCGCGCCGCCGGTCTCCGACCAGCCGATCCCTCGCGCGGCTTCGCCCACCTGCGATTCGAGGGCGCGGTTCCGGAAATAGGAAACGGTGCATCCGGCGGCTAACGCCAGGCACAGGACGCCGGCGCACGCGGTTAGCAGGCGGCGGGCCATCTGTACGCGAAAGCTTCGGCCACTCGAGATCATCGCCGCACGGTCGTCCAGGATCACATCGCTGAACAAGTGCCCTAGAAACAACCACTGCGGAGTTCGTCTGGTGCGCACCTCCTGGGCGAGGACAGCAGGCGACGACGATCCGTAGCCGGCGTCGAAGCGGCCGAACAGGGAAGGTGTTTCACGCTCCGGCGCGGAGGCAGATCCGCGTACCAGCGGCACGGATTCCTTCACGGTAACGGGCCGGACTCCGGAGAAATAGAAACCACGCAGCACCGGATTCGCCCGCAATTGGCTGGGGCGGAACAAGTCGACCAGGAAGCGGATCAAGGGGACGCGAAGTTTTCTGAACTCGCGCGGGAATTCGTAGACCGCGGCCAGATGAGTCGAATTATTTTCGCGGGCAAGAAATGGCAGCCGGTTGTCGCACAGCGAGGCGCACAGATTGTCGAACGTGGTGGTCAGGCGGCGCGACTCCTGCTCGGCGTAAATCCCCAGCTCCGATCCGCTGAGCAGAGGCAGGGTAACGCCCATCACTTGCGTCACTTCGTCGTTGGTCAGGTTGGCAGCATACTCGGTAAAACTATTCATCCGGTCGAGCTTGGTAATCACCACGTAGACCGGAAGATTCACGCCCATCGTCTGGGAGATTTCGGCAAGCCTCTCCTGCAAACCGCGGGCGACCGCCGCCAGCGCTTCATCGGATCCAGGGCGGAGAAAGCGTTCGCAATCGACGCAGAGAATCGCACCCCGGGCGGATTGGGGGCGCCCCGTGAAAAACCGCCGGGCACTCTGCCGCAGCCGCTTGAGCAAACGCTCCCAGCGAACGGGGTCGGATAGCAAACGACCGCCTGCCTCGACGAACGCGGCGTCTTTAGCCAGCCACAGATTTACTGGACGCGTAGGAACGACCGTGCTGTCCTGATAGACTTGGCCGGCGAGCAGATCCGGTTCCGTGCCGGAGTGCAGGAACAGGCTGGTCTTCGCGGAGCCCGATTCCCCCGCGATAAAAAACACCGGCAGGTTCGAAAGTTTTGAGTCGCGCGAGCCGCGCGCTGCGCGAGGCGTTTTTCAGCCTCCCGGATGTAGCTTTCAATTTCCCGTGTTGCGCTCTCGCTGGTCCGCGCGGCTTGTTGCTGCGCATCCTGCTGGGCGGATTCCTTGCGCCGCTGCCTGCGCTCCCGCCACTGATAGATCGCGAAGAATGCGGCGAATCCCAAACCCATCAGCAGCATTCGGACGATGCTGTCGGCTTGCGGAGGCAAGTGCAGCCAGGTAGTCACCACCCAGGCGATTGCCAGGTACATCACCATCGATACGGCTCCGATGATGTAGAAACCGAAAGCGCCCATAGCTACCTGTGCGCCCCTGAAATCAAGGCCTGAAGAGCCGTAGCGCCGGTCCCGAGCGAGAAATCGTAGTACAAGAAAAGAACCACAACGAGAATCGCGGACAGCGCGGAGAAGACGCCGAGACGCAAGATCCAGGAATCGCGAGTCACGGGAGCCGCGCCCCCTTCGGGCAGCATCCACTGCGGAGAAAGTCCAACGCCTGCTCCGCGAATGCGCTTGATCTTGTCGTCGGTCTGGCCCATCACTTGGCGAAGATCGCTTTTCGAGCTGATGCTGTAGCGGCCGAGATAGCCGAGCAGCAGGCAGAGATAATAAACTTCGATCACGTCGGCGAGCTCCGGCGAATCCCTGCGGCCCAGCAGATGATTCAGATTTTCAAAAAACGTTTCGCCCGCGACGTGGCGTCCGAACAGCTCTTCCTGAAGCGGCTTGCGCACCCAGTCGTCAAACGCAGGTTTGCGTAAATTGAGAACCGACTCGTCGAGAAACGCGACCAGCGCGAAGACTACCAGCTTTACATCCTCGTCCGAGTATCCCTGCGCTTTGGAGGCTTGATCGCCCGCTCGGATGGCATTGACGACCTGACTCCGGAAAACGTCGGCGCTCGAAATATCCTGGCGGTTGGCGCGCAGGCGCACAATCGCGGTGAATAATTCCTGGAAAATCAGAGCGAGGTTCGCCGGCCGAGCCGCCGGGCCGGTAATTACAGTCTCTGCCACACCTCTACCCGCGTAAAAGTGGGAGCTTTCACCTCATTCGGCAATTGTCGTCAGACAAAACCGCTCGCGGTGGTCGCGGATCTGTAAAAGCGTTGGGGATCAAGTGGAGCCACGACCGGTCAGTACCGGGGTTTTCACAGGCGTGCTAGCTGTCGAGAATGACCGACAATTCAATCTGCGGATCGGGCAGCTCCCCCGGCACATAGACGCCGATATCGCGCGTTCTGACCAGATGCTCCCAGCAGGGGCCGCTCTTATCCAGCTTGAAGTACTGAAACTCGATTTTCGGAGACAGCGCGGGGGGAGGAACCGGGAGGTGAGTAAGCTTTAAACCGGAAAGGGCGCGCTCCACCAGGCGTGGCACGAACTCCTTGGAACAAATTTTTACCAGGCGCGTGGTCCGCTCGATCAGATCGGCTTCACCGATCGGACAACGGATGGCGAAAATCCACCGCGAACGGTTGAGGGTCCGCTCATCGAGCACTCGCCCTTCCCAGAAATAAATCGCCGAGCGTGTCAGCGCGATTGCGACGGAACTGCTGGGCACGATCAATTCGAGATGCTCGCGAATATGGCGATCCAGCGCCTCGAAACATGCCGTGGGATGCACGTGATCGTAGGCGGGCAGCGAGGCCGGATCGGAATCCAGTCCGAACGTGCAGAGCGCGCCGGCCAGGCGAGACAGCTCTCCGTAGATCTCCTCGGGATGTCCGCGCTTGGTGAGGCACAAGTGGCGCAGCGGTCCCAGACTCGAATTCAGGCAATGAAGAAACCAGGCATTCGAGATCCCTTCCGCGGAAAAGCCCGACGCGCTGTTCGCGCCGAGGGCCTTCGGACGAATCACGGATTTCGCTTTTTCACGAATCAGATCGACCAGGCTGCGCAACAGCGCGACCAAAGGCGGGGACCCGCTGAGCCGCAGGCTGGGCGCAATGAACCGCTCGTCGAGCACGAATTGTCCAACACCTTGGCGCCGCACGATCGCAAGCGGCAAGGTCTCAACGCCCGTCAGACTTTCCGTAGCCAATCGAAACTGGATGTTCTTTCGTCCCATCGCGATTGGCTTCGCGTCGCGGCCCGTGTTCTCATCGGCCAGCGATTTCTCTTCGGAAAAATAGCGCAGCGGCAGAACCCGCTCCGCGTCGGTGATTCCGCAGTTGAGGCCGTCCTGTTTATGTGCGGGAACGGCCAGCAGCACTTCCACACGGTCCTGCATCGCGGGAAATGCGTCGGCGATTTTCAGGGGCGCCGGCAACTGGTCGAATTCCGGCATATGAAAACTCAAACCATCTGGAAAAACCCCGCGCGCGTGCCGCAGCGCGAAGACACCGTTACGCAAAGATTCGCCGTCGATTTGAAAGCCGGTGAAGCCGTACGGCTCAAACCACAGGCTGGAAGTCGAGAAATGAACCGAGTCTTCAAAGTATCGATTCTGCGCCTGAAAATGGTGCGGACCGATGTACATGCCTTCCGACCAAACCACTCTGGACAAGCTTTTCAACGCCGGATCTCCCGCATTATGATACACTACATCTCTTCTGGTAAGCGCTGGTTTTTCGCGTGAGTTTCTACAGCAGGTATCAACTCGAGCGGCTACTCGCCGATGGTCCCGCTAAGACTTTCCGGGCCGTGGAAAATTCGAGCGGACGCCCGGTTTTTCTTCACTTATTCGACCCCGAAGGCCGCCTGTTGTTCGACACCATCGCCGCCCGTTTCCGGGACAGCGCCGGCCGCTTGACTCCTCCTTTGATCGAGACCGGCGAGTTCGCGGGTGCGCTTTACGCAGTGACCGAGATCATCGATCCGTTCGTGAATCTGACCGCCTGGGCGGAATCGGTTGCTTCGGGCCTGGTGGCTGCGCCTGCGCCAAAACCGGAGCCGAGGCCGATCGCCGGCTCGTCCACGAAAGAGCCTGGCGAGTTCACTCGAATGTTCGCGCTTCAGCAGGGCGCACCGCCGGCGGAGATCCAACCGAAGCCCGTCGTTTCGCCTGGTTCCGACAAGGAACCGGGAGCATTTACGCGTGAGTTTATGGTGCACGCGCCCACTCCGCCGGTGGTTCAGCCACCTCGCGCCGGACAGTCCGCATGGCCACAGGCTCCACCGCAAACTCCGCCGATTTTGAAACCAGAGCCTCCGAAGGCTCCTGAAATACCGATGTGGCCTGAATCCCAGCCGGGCCGCTCCAACGACATTTCGGACTTGTTCGGCGCCGCGCTGCCCGGAGAGCACGTCGATGTGGAAGCGGAGCAGGCTCGCGCGGCCGGCCTCGCGACGCCCGACAAAAAGCCATTCCGCCGCGCCGGAACTTTCACGCGTATGTTCGGCCCCGGGGCGCCTCGCAAGACCGTATCATCGCCGGAACGCGCGCCGAAAACGATATCGTCGTTCTTCGACAGCGGGCTCGATTTAGGCAAACCGAAAGCGGCCCCGCCGGATTCCAAAATAGAGGCGCGGGAAAAGACAGGTCCCGGAGAGTACACGCGGATGATGGCGATCCCTCAGCAGAATGAGGAGCCTGTGCAGCCGTTACCGCCGCCGGCCCAGATGGCCGTCCCCTCGGCGGAGCCTCGTGCGAATCGTGCACTAGTGGTGGCCTTCGTCCTGGTCGGAGTGCTGTTCATCGCGGTGATTATCCTGGTAGCGTTGCTTTATTCGCGACGCTAGCGCCCGCAGGCGGTTCCGCCTGCGTTATTCCTGAGGCAGCAGAACGATCAATTCGGCCCTTACGTTCTGAATATCCCCGGGAACATAAACGGCTAGATTCCGTGCGCGGCCAATCGCCTCCCACGCCAGGCCCGCTTGGTTCAGGCTGAAATACTGGTGGTTCATCTTGATCGGGATCGTCGCGGGCGGCGACGGAACGTGGGTTAAAGGCACTCCCGGCAGCGCCTGGCGAATCAGATGTTCGATATGATTCGCGGAACAAATCTTGACCAGGTCAGGCACTTTGCGAATCAGTTCCGCCTCGTCCATTTCAGCGCCAATCGCCAGGTACATCTTGGTATTTTCAAGGAATCGGTCCTCGAAAATGGAAGTTGCGTAGATCGACGTGCGAATCATCTTCAACGGCAGCGAGATGAAATTGCTGGGCACCACCGTTTCGAGAAGATAGAGCAGCTTTTCGTTCAACGCCGAAAAACACTCGCCCAGATTCTCATGATCGTAAGCAGGCAGATCCTCCGGCTGAATCTCGAGCGAAAACGTAGTCAGCGTGGACGCCAATGCAACCATCGCCGCGAACAGTTTCTCCGGGTGACCGTGCTTGCTCAGAAATAAATGTCGCAGCGCCGGAAAGTGGGAATTGGTGGCATAGAGCAGCCAAAATTGGGCGATATCGGCCGTTGTGAAGTCGGCCAGCCGCTGGTTTTTCTGGCGCCGCATGCCCGCGACGACGCTTCGCTTCGCGGATACAATTTCCACCAATCCACGTAGAATCGAAACCAGGAAATCGTTGGCGGAAAAATCGAGCAAAGGCGGGACGAAGGTCGGATCGAGCTGATAAGAAGTGCCATCCCGCGTCACCCGGCCGGCGGTCATGGTCACGAATCCGGACTTCGATTCGCCTTCCACCAGCAGACGAAGATTCTTACGCGCCAGTTGAACGGGCTTCTCTGAGCCCCCCGAATTTTCGTCGCGCAACTCCGCCACTTTTGCCAGATAGCGAGTGTCACCCACTCCTTCGCGCATCGCGAGGTTCACGCCGCTCACCCGGTAGCTGGGAATCGCGAGCGATACCGTCACGCTCTTGTCGTCGGGACCGAAAAACTCGGCAACGGATTTTACGGGCGGCGCCGGGTCGGAGTCGGGAATGTCGAAGGCGAGCCCGTCGGGAAACAGACCGCTGGCCTCATGAATCGCGAAAAGCCCTCCGGCCAGCGCCTCCTGGTTCAACTGGAGCCGCGTGTATCCCCAGGGCCGGAACGTCAGCGCCTCCGTCCGGAATTGCAGCAGACTTTCGATGAAACGATCCTGGACTTGCAGGTGCTGGGGGCTGACGAACACGCCTTTGGACCAGATCACCGGCTGGAGGATTCGCACGTTGCCCCTTACGTTAACAAACGGTCCCCGCAAAAGCAATATTGCGCGGCCTTCGATGCTATCCTGAGAAGCTTATCGGCATGGAGCCTCCCGACAAAGTACCGGGCGAAATTACGGCTCTTCTGCGCCAGTGGAATGAGGGCGACAGGAAAGCACTGTCGTCGCTCGCCTCGCTCGCTTATAACGACCTCCGCACCATCGCCCAAAGGCATCTGCGGAGGGAGAGCCGGTTCCACACGCTGCAAGCCACCGGCCTGGTTAATGAGTTGTTCGTGCGGCTCGCCCGGCAGGCTGAAATCAACGTCACAGATCGCCAGCATTTCTACGCATTCGCCGCCATGATGATGCGCCGCATTCTGACCGATTACGCCCGCGCGTCGTTGTCGCTGAAGCGCCCCACCGGGCAAGCCGAGCGCGTCCCTTTGCACGACGAAATTGCCTGGATCGACGCGTCGGGCAAGGACATGCTCGATCTCGACCGCGCCCTGGTGGAGCTGGAAATACTCGACTCGAGAAAAGCGCGTGTGATTGAGCTGCGCTATTTCCTGGGATGCACCAACCAGGAAACCGCGGAGATTCTCGGCGTAGTGCGCGCCACCGTGGATCGCGATCTGCAATTTGCGAAGGCCTGGCTGGGCCGCCGGCTGTTGGGCGATGCAGCGCCGCCCGCCGACTGAGTCAAACTGCAAATCACCCATTCGCATTCCAGCGGCCCGCGAGCGGCCATGCCGGTTGCGCAATGGACCGGAAGGAGATGAATTGCACCGCGTCGATGTTCCTCACCGACGCGAGCGGCATCAGGCCCCGGTCGAGCAGCGACTCCGCCAAACGCTCCGTCATCCAAATCTCGGCCGGTGGCGTCGCCTCGTTGGAGCGAAAACAATGGATCGGCACACCTTCCAACTGAAACACGGAACCAGGCCGCATGCCGGGACCTTCGATCTCGAACGTTTCCCCGAGCATGCACACACAGGCCACGGCGGGATTTCCCCACAAATAGCGGTTGTGATCGGGCTCCGGCATTTCCTCGAAATCGAAGGAATCGATCGAGCTCGTAGCAGCTCCGTAAGGCAGCCGCAGCAGGAACCGCGGCATGGCCAAGCCAATCCATCGAGCTTCGGGAAGCGAGCGCAGCCGCTGCCAGCCGGAGGCCCGCACGGAATCAAGCGGCTTTTTCCAGTCGTCGGGATCGGGCTCCTCCGCAATCGATTCGCATCCCGCTAACCCGGGATGCGCCTCGGCGATGAAGGGCGCGCCCGCCGCTTTCGCGATGCCGGCGATTCGCTCCAGGACCTCGAAATCTCGGGCGGAGCCGCCGAACGTATAGAGCGCGGCGGAGATCGACCAGGGAACCGCGCCCGGCGTCTCTCGTGCTTCGTCCACCAGCAGCCGCCACAATCCCGTGGAGCGAATATCGGCGGCGCTCAGCACGTCCGCGAGTAACTCCTCACGCGAAATATCGATCAGCTCAATGGACAGGTTCTCATTGGTTTCCAAATGCCGCACCAGCAGAAATACGGACCGCCAGGCCGCTTCGATGGATTGAAAATCAGGATGGCTGAGAATGATTCTCATCATCTCCGAGGCGACGGAATCCAATTGCGCGCGCACTTCCTCCTGTTGCGGATCGGGCGAAGGGAGGGCGTGCGGAGCGACGATGCGCTGAATCGCTTCGTCCCACAAATCGCGGTGCCTGCTCTCGGGTGCCGTTGCCGACGCATCGACAATCGCATCCAGAAGGCTCGCACCGGCGGGTAATGGAGGGCGCTCGGCCGCAGGCGCCGCGGCAGCGCGCGCTTGGACGAAAGCGACGGGATTCTTCAGCTCCTTACGCGCCGTTCTCACCGCGTGAAAGATGGTCGCGCGGGCGTAGATCTCATCCGGATGAAAATCGTCCATCGTCGAGAATCGAAGCGCGGGCGCCTCCCCGTTCTCCCCCAGCCGGACCTCGACGCCCATGCGGTCCATGACCTCTTCAAAGTTGCCCGCGTCGACGGAAACGGGCCTCACGCCATCAAGCTTCGGGCGCATAGCGGCAAGCCGAGTGGAGCGGCCGCTGAAGTCGCCGAGTAGCGCGATGCGGAAGGCCTGCCGATTCCCGCGCGGCGGATCGACGTCGATGTATTTTTCCCTCACGAATCCCTACTCAATCAGAAAGGCGTGAACGGCGTTCGATCTGCCTCATCGGGCAGCTCCTATCCTGGCTGCGGAATTGACATTTTCATGGGGAGTCCGTTTTCGTGGCCATTCTTCCACGAGATGTATTTTTGCTGCGCCCGCAGATACGACGCGAAATTCGGATACTGAACGACGAAGTCGTGTTTCGCCTTCGCGCGCCGGTTCCTCAGATTATCGTCCGGCGGAACTAACTTCCAGCGTGGCAGACCCATAGCGTCGTCCTCCACTGTCCCGACCCATTCGTTTACGTCGGCCATTGAGGACTTAAACGGCGGGTACACCGAAGCGATGATCGGAAACAATGATTCGCAGGCTTCCTGCGCGCCGTTCGCCGCGGCGACATTTGGGAAGAACCCCTCCACCTTTCCATAGAACTCCATCCTCAGTAGATCGCCCCTCAGCTTCGCCGCGTCGCTCGCGTCGCTCGTAAACGCATGAACCCATTTCTTGTCGCTCCCGTGTTTCTGCATGAGGTCCGCGACCAGCTTCAGGTAAGGAGGATCGCGGGTGTTGAGATAGATTTCCTGCTGGATGGCCGTTTTAATTGCTTTCTTCATCTCGGCAATCACATCCTGTGTCGGGCTGAAATCGGGCTTCTTAACATTCTGCTCGTATCCCGCATAGCCGTTAAGGGTGCCCCCGCCGACACTCAGGATGCCGCCAACAGCCGCTACGCGCAGCATACCTAGACCCCCGGCGACTTCGACCGTGACCACTGTCGCTCCAGCGGCTGCCGCTGGGATAGCGGCAACCGCGGCGCCCAGGACCGCGACCGCGCTCCCTGCCAAACCTAGCAAGATGTAATATTTGTCCCAGTCCGACGCCTGCTTGGTGAAAGAGCTGTCCATCGCGGACTCCACTCCCGTCAACATGCCGTCAAGAATAAAGCGGCGCTCCGCCCCAACCTCGTCCCGGAGCTTCGCCTCCATACTTGCCATAAGTTTCCCTCGATCGAGCACTAGAAACCGGTTGTGCCCGACACCTCTGATACGCGCAAAGGGATGTGTTTTTGCCTGAATCCGCAAGGCATGACGCAGCTTTACCGGCTCCCACGCGATATAGGGTGACGCCTATTCGTTTTAGGCAGGGCACCCACAACCGCCGGCCACGGCGAAAGGAAACATCTGAAATGATGAGCATAATTGACGGCACGGGGCCCTATAGTCCCGAGCAATATCGTGGAGACTTCACAAATTCCTTCTGCCACCAGACCAGCCTGAGGTTGCAGGATCCCGAACATTACTATCCAGGACCCGGTTACGCGGGCGTGACCACGGGTTTTAAGGCCTGCAAGGCCTTGCTGGAGATCCGGGAGTACCATCAGGTAAACCCAGCGGAAGATCTGTTTTTGATGGGCTATAGCCGCGGCGGCGCTGCCGTGATTCAAATTGCAAAGTGGTGCAACAGCGACAAACTCCAGATCCCAATCAAGGCCATGTTCCTGCTGGATCCAGTCTGCAAGGACCTGTCAGTCGACTCGGACGGAATTCCGAGTAACGTCGAAAAGTGTTACGTCCTCTATCGGGATCTGAACATCCTCGAGTACAATGCTCCACTCGACGAGAAGGACTACGAGGACTGGAAGGACAAGGTTGCAGTAGGATTCTCGAACACATTTACCGACGGTGATCCCGACCGGTACAGGCGCAAATGGATGGAAAACTGCAAAGTTTGCCACGAGCCCACCAACCACACCACATGGATCAGCGCCGGACGATCGACCGGTACGGTTCCAGGGGGCTCCCATGGCGCAGTTGGCGGAGTCCCGTGGGTGGAGCGGAGCGTTGAAAAGGGTGCGACCCAAGAGGCCGCGAACCGGATCAATTCATGGTTCAGGTACGAAACCATTCCCGCAAAGATTCAGGATTTAACATTCATCCAAGCCAACACCAGCCGGATCCGGAGTCAGACCGACGCGGAACTTGAGGCGGACATGCTCGCTCGGCGCGCGGAGCAAAGCAGGAAGGACAGGGAGAGGGCGTACCACAACGCCAGCAAGCGATGAGGCAAAATTTCTTCCGTTTCCGCCAATGCAAGTGAGGGCGGGAAATACCAGCGGGAGCAAGAAGGCTGGGTGAAGCGAGAGCCCACGTCTGGAACAAAGGAGCAGCACACATGCCACGGGAAAGCGTCCACGCAAAACTCGAGCGCGTCCGGCCGCCGCGGGTTCACGTTACTTACAACGTCGAGATCGGCGATGCCATCGAGCTCAAAGAGATCCCTTTCGTCATGGGAATTCTCGCCGATTTGAGCGGCCAGCCGGAAGAGCCCCTTCCGAAAATCAAGGACCGCCGCTTCGTCGAAATCACCCCCGACAACTTCGATTCGGTGCTCGATAACATGAAGCCCCGCGTCGCCTTCTCCGTCGAAAACAAACTCAGTGACGATTCCAAGGCGAGTAACTTGGGTGTCGATCTGACCTTCAAGAGTCTGGAGGATTTCGAGCCCGAACAGGTCGCCAGGCGCGTGAAGCCCTTGCGCGATCTGCTGGAGCTTCGCACCAAACTCTCTGACTTGGTCGGCACTCTGCAAGGCAACGAGAAGCTGGAGCGCCTGCTTCAGGACGTCCTGCAGGACAGCGGCAAACTCAACCAGGTTCGAAACGAACTAACAGCGGCCGAGGGAGGTTCCAATGGCTAAACGACAGGAAACAGCACCCGCAGCGGCCGCGCCCGCCGCAGTCAAGACCGTGACGCCCGAAAAGGGCATCCTCGATAAGATCGTCGACGAAGGACGGGTCGGCCGCGACGAAGCCGGCAAGGCCTGGGGAAAAACCGTCCTCTCCGAATTCATCAAGCAGGTGCTGGACGGACAGATGACGGTCTCGCCCGACATCGAGACGATGGTGCTCCAAAGGGTCGCGCAAATCGATCACTTGCTATCGCTGCAACTCAATCAGATCCTGCATCACCCCAAGTTCCAGCAACTGGAAGGAACCTGGCGCGGAATCCGCTACACACTCGAAAACAGCGAGACCAGCGCCAATCTGAAAATCAAGGTATTCAACGCGTCGAAGAAAGAAGTTCTGCGCGACCTCCAGCGCGTGCCGGAGTTCGATCAGAGCCAGATGTTCAAGAAGGTCTACGAACATGAGTTCGGAGTCTACGGCGGTGAGCCTTTCGCTTGCCTGATCGGCGACTACGAGTTCGGCCGCGGCTCCGAAGACGTCGAGCTACTCGAAAGAATCTCGCAAGTCGCCGCCGCCGCTCACGCGCCCTTCATCGCAGCATCCTCGCCTGAGCTTCTGAACATGGACAGTTTCACTCAAATGGACGCTCCGAGAGATCTGGCGAAGGTATTCGACACCACGGAGTACGCACGCTGGAAAGGCTTCCGGTTATCGGAGGATTCGCGCTACGTCTGCCTCACCATGCCCCGCGTATTGATGCGCGTGCCTTACGGGAATGAAACCAAACCGGTGGATGCGTTCCACTATGAGGAAGGCGTCACGGGGAACGATCATTCGCAGTATCTGTGGGGCAACGCGGCATACGCTTTGGGCGCCCGCATCACCAACGCGTTTTCAAAGTATGGCTGGTGCGCGGCGATCCGCGGCGTGGAAGGCGGGGGGCTGGTCGATAGCCTGCCCACGCACAACTTCAGGACGGAAGAGGGCGACCTAGCTCTTAAGTGTCCCACCGAAGCGTTAATCACTGACCGCCGCGAGAAGGAACTCGGAGATCTGGGCTTCGCTCCCCTGGTCCACTGCAAGGGCACCGATTACGCGGCGTTTTTCAGTGTTCAAACCTGCCAGAGGCCTCGGCTTTATGACACCAACGAGGCGAATGCCAACGCCAGGCTCTCGGCACAGTTGCCGTACATCATGGCAGTCTCGCGCTTCGCTCACTACCTGAAAGCGATGATGCGCGATAAGGTGGGCAGCTTCACTTCGAAGAAGGATTGCGAAGTCTTCCTCAACCGGTGGATCTCCAACTACGTCACTCAGGACGATATGGCTTCTCATGCCATCAAGGCGCAATATCCTTTGCGCGAAGCGCGCGTCGAGGTAATCGAAAACAAAGCGAAGCCGGGAGTATTCCGCGCCATCGCGTACCTTCGTCCTCACTTCCAACTGGACGAACTCAATGTTTCCCTGCGGTTGGTAGCCGAGCTTCCAAAGTCGGTTCGCCAATAGCGATTCATTAATGCAAAAGAGGAGATAGCATGGCTCAGCAGAAGTTTTTCTTTCTCGACATGACCAAGGCGGGTGTGCCTAACGGGGGCAGTGACAAGACAGACACCATCAACTGGATGGAGCTCGATTCCTGGAACTTCCATATGCATCAATCCGCCGACGCCAACGTGAAGAGCGGCAGTGTCACAACCACCTCCGCCTCGGGGAGCTTCAGCTTCTCGATCAAGCATAACGGTCCTCAACTGTTCCGTCAGGTGGTTAATAGCATCAAGCAGGCGCAGCCTGTTACCTTCCGCGCCTATCGGGGCGGCCAGGAAATCGCGGGTACCGGCGGCACTCCGATCGTCAAATACTTTGAGTTGGTCTTCACGAACCTCGTAGTCGCCGGACGCCATCTCTCCGGTGACGCCGGTCAAAAGGATGAGTCGATCGAGCTCGCATTTGAGCAAGTCGCCATGAGCTACTGGCAGATGCAGAAGACCGGACCGGCGCTCATTGCGACCAAGACCTACAACAGCAAGACCAATGTGGCTCAGTAACCTCGATAAGGCTAACAAAGGAGGCAAGTCATCATGATGTTATTGGATATAACCGGTATACCGGGTGAGAGTGAAAGTCCCAATCCTGCCTGGAAGAGCAAGATTCAGATCGATAGCATGGGGTATGACATCTCGCAAAGGACCTCGAACTCCACCGGCACCGGCTTGGTTTCAGGCGGGGCCACTGTAGGCGCGATGCAAATCTCCAAGCAGATGGACAAAAGCACTCCGCTTCTGTTTCTGAACCTGGCGCAGGGCCAGCCGATTCCGGTCTGTTACGTTCGCGTCATCCGGTCCGGCCAGGCAGCGGGATCTACAGCCGCATCCCCCAACGGAGGCCTCTATGAGGCGGAGACCTACACTCTCAGCAACGCGATCATTACGAATTACAGCACCTCGGGAGCCCTGGGACCTGGCGGTCTTCCCATGGAGTCCTGGTCGATTTCCTTCTCACAGATTGTAGAAAACTACATACAGGTGGATAAGAACGGAAATCCGGTCACGGGCGGCGGAAACGCAATCGGTTACAACTTCGCCACCGCGACGCCGGTTTAGATGTTTCTTGGATGACGACGCAGGGCTGCCGCATGACTCGATGGGAGGAATCGCCGTTTAGCAGGTACCTCCCAACGCGCCAGAAACACCTTCCTATAGGTCCGAACGTACGGTGAGACTATGCCCATCGATATCCCTGCGCTGCTGCTACCAATTCCCGGCGAATCTCCTTCTGGTAGTGACCTCCGCTATCACGCGGTGACAGAGAAGATTAAGGAAGCACGCAGACAGGAAGAGGATATATCTCAAGGAGTCTGGAAGCACGAAATCAAGACTGCGAACTATCCACTTGCTCTGAAGCTCTCGACTGAAGCACTCACCAAACAGAGTAAAGATCTCCAGGTAGCGGCATGGGTTACCGAAGCTCTGGCGAACCTTGAAGGATACAACGGACTTCGACAGGGACTCGAACTGATTCGCGGCCTGCTGGAGAATTTCTGGGACTCGGTCTATCCACAAATTGACGATGGCGACCTCGATCTTCGATCGATGCCTCTCAGTTGGATCGGTACTCAACTCGGCCCGATGGTTCGCTCGGCGCCGATACTAAAGGGTGGATACAACTGGTACAGCCACCGCTCCTCGCGCTCGATCCCAACAGAAGAACAAGCGCAGATCGATCCCGCGAAGCTAGCCGCGCGAACGGAAGCTCTTGCGGAGGGTGAAGTATCGCCCGAGGATTTCGAGAAGGCTTTCGAGTCCACGCCGTTCGAGGCGATGAAGGCGTGTTATGCGGAAATCACCGGCCTTTCCGAATACCTCGAGTCTCTCAATGAGCTCTGCAAGGAGAAGTTCAGCGATCAATCGCCTGACTTCGGGCCTTTACAGTTAACTCTCGAAGAAGTCGGCGGAGTCGTCCGGGTTCTTTTCAAGACGAAGGAGTCACTTGAGGCGCCGCGGGAAGTTGTCACGGAAGCCCCGCCGCCGGAAGAACAGCCGGTGACCTTCTTTTACCCGCAGGAGACCGCGCAGGAGACGATGGCGCCCGCCGCGCCGGTCCGCCGCCCAACCTCCACCTCGCCCGAGCCTTCCAGCGTCGAGGATGCGATGGAGAGGATATTCTCGTGCGCTCAGTATCTGCGTGGTCAAGAGCCCGGCAACCCGGTACCATATCTGGTCACGCGAGCCGTTCGGTGGGGCGAAGTCTGGCGCTCGCAAGGGTCGCAGGAAGCTGCTGCCGCTCCGCCCAGCCAACTGAGGATGGACTTGAAGCATCTGGCGGCGCAAGGTTCCTGGGATGCGCTGCGGGAGGCGGCGGAGGATGCCGCTGCCGGACCATGCGGCGGCGCATGGCTCGACTTGCAGCGTTACTCCGTCGAGTCCTGCCGGTACACCGGATGCTACGCGCCGGCGAATGCGATCGTGTCCGGATTGCGAGCCTTGCTTGCGGATTTTCCGGATCTTCCGAAGTCGATGCTGGCCGACGATACTCCCGCGGCGAATGCCGAAACAGTCCAATGGCTTGCCAATGAGAACATCACCCCTTCGGCAACTGCCGCGCCTGCCGCGGTTGAAGAATGGAAATTCACTCCTGATCCTTCGCCCGCTCGCGACCCCGATAACAACGCTGCTCCTGCACCGCCCGACTCTTACGATCTTGCGATCGAAGCCGCGCGCTCCGGCCGAATCGATGAGGCCATCGAGATTTTAGCCCTCGAAATCGCCCGCGAACAGAGTGGCCGCGCGCGCTTTCTCCGCCGTACCCAGCTCGCGCAAGTGTGTGTTGCCGCCGGAAACGAAGCCATCGGGCGACCCGTGTTGCAGGACCTGTCGGACGAAATTGTTACTCGTGGTCTCGAAGGCTGGGAAACGTCGGAGGTTATTTCGCAACCCCTTGCTTTGCTCTATCGCTGTCTCAACGGAGAAGACGTGAAGGAAAAGGAGAAACTCTACGCGCGCATCTGCAAGCTCGATCCCTTGCGGGCGCTCCGCTTAGTGAGATAGCCATGCCCCAGAAATTTCAAGGACGGATTCTTCAGCCTTCACTGATCGATCGGCTCATCGATCTGGAACCGGACAACCGCAAAGAAGCCCTCGTCTCGCAGGGGCAATCGTTGCGTCAGCTAAAGGATTCTGTCCGCCGCGATCTCGAATGGATGCTGAACACCCGCCGCACTCCGGCTGAACCACCCGCGCGCGCAAAGGAGCTCTGGCGTTCCTCTTATTGCTACGGGCTTCCGGACCTGACAGGGATGGCTTTGGACACTGTGCAGGCGCGCGGAGATCTCGCGCGCATTCTGGAGACCGCCATCGGCGCATTTGAGCCGCGCCTCCGCAACGCCACCGCGACTCTTCTACCCCAGACCTCCGGAAGCCGCATTCTTCAGTTTCAGATCGAAGCACTTTTGCTGACTGAGCCGGCGCCGGCGCGCGTCTACTTCGACACCACGTTGGAGCTCATCAGCGGCGAGTATCGCGTGGCGGGAGAAATCAATGCGCGATGAGCTACTGGTTTACTACGAACGCGAACTGACCTTTCTTCGCCAGATGGGCGCCGAGTTCGCCGGGCAATATCCGAAAGTCGCCTCGCGTCTTCTGCTCGAGCCGAACCGCTGCGAGGATCCGCACGTCGAGCGTCTGATCGAATCCGTAGCGCTCCTTGCCGCGCGGGTTCATCTGCGCCTGGACGATGATTTTCCGGAAATCACCCAGGCCCTGTTAAACGTCGTCTATCCGCATTACACGCGGCCCATTCCGTCTTTCTCGATCGCCGACTTTCGTCTGCGCGAAGGAGGCGCGATCGCCGCCCAACGAATTCCGCGCGGCACCATGCTCTACTCGAAGCCCGTCGAGGGCATGCCAGTTCGCTTTCAGACCGCGTATGACACCGATGCTTGGCCCCTGACTATTTCGGAAGTTGCGTGGTCGACCATCGACCGCGTGGATCCGCCTCTGCGCGCGCCCGGCGCCGCGGCCGTTCTACGCGTCCGCATCGATTGTTGGCCGGATGTGAACTTCGCGCAACTCCCCGTGAGTTCCCTGCGCTTCTATCTGGACGGCGAACTGCCGCTGGTGCACTCGCTCTATGAATTGCTGTCTAACAATTGCACCTCAATCGTGTTGCGCGATCCTCGCCCGAAGTTCCGTCAACGGCCGATCGAACTATTGCCCGGAGCACTGAGCGCCGTAGGATTCGAAGAGAGTGAAAGCCTACTCCCTTATACTCACCGTTCCTTTGGAGCCTACCGGCTACTTCAGGAATACTTCTCTTTCCCGGAGAAATTCTTTTTCTTCGACCTCCGCGGCATGGAAGCCCTCGCCGCCGGAGGTTTTCAAGACAGCGTCGAAATTCTATTCCTTCTTTCGCCCTTCGAGCGAACCGACCGGCACGATTTTCTTGGCGCGGGCGTGAGTGCCAAGACTCTTCGCCTGGGCTGCTCCCCGATCGTGAACTTGTTTCCTCATACGGCTGAGCCCATCCAGTGGGACCAGACTCAGTATGAATATCCCGTAGTTCCCGACTTCCGTCAGGCTCGCGTGATGGAGATCTTCTCTGTCGATCAGGTTTCCTGCACCTATGAAAAGTCCGGTGAAACCGTGCCGTTCGAACCTTTCTTCTCGTTTCGCCATAGCACCGCCAACAAGACGCCCGCCTTCTGGCATGCCACGCGTCGCGAAAATGGATCCAAGGCCGCCGGCAGGATGTGGCTTTCGCTGGTCGATCTCTCGGGAAATCCAGTCAGTCTCGACTTGGATACCTTGACTGTCCGCTGTACCTGCACCAACGGTGACCTGCCATCCAGGCTACCTATCGGCGGTGAGACTGGCGACTTCGTGCTGGAGGAAGGCGCGGCGATCCATCGCGTAGTCGCGTTGCGTAAACCTACGCCATCTCTGCGTCCGCCGATCGGTCGGCATGCCTTGTGGCGATTGATTTCCCATCTTTCGCTCAACTATCTTTCGCTCGTCGAAGAGGGCCGCGAAGCTTTTCAAGAAATGTTGCGGCTCTATCAAACGACCTCTCCGCTACTCGATCAACAAGTGGACGGGATCAGTAACTTGTCCAGCGCGCGGCGCTTCGCGCGCGTCATTGGCGACCACGGCATCTCCTATGTCCGCGGCGTTCGCGTGCAGATGGAGCTTGATGAGAATAAGTTCGTCGGCGGAGGCGTCTACTTGTTCGCCAGTGTCCTGGAACACTTTTTGGCGGACCACGCATCTCCTATGTCCGCGGCGTTCGCGTGCAGATGGAGCTTGATGAGAATAAGTTCGTCGGCGGAGGCGTCTACTTGTTCGCCAGTGTCCTGGAACACTTTTTGGCGCAGTATGTTTCCATGAATAGCTTCAGCCAGCTTGCCGTCCGGACCCCGCAAAGAAAGGAGATGCTTCGCGAATGGCCCCCGAGAGCTGGCAATCGAATCTTGATGTAACTCCGCCGCAACTTCCGGAACGTCTGCGCGATCGGCCTTACGATTTCTCTTTCTATCAGGCCGTGCGCTTGCTGGAACTGGTCTCAGGCTCGGCGGAGCCGCTCGGCACTTTCCTGCCTCCCTCGGCGGAGCCGGTCCGATTGAGCTCGCACTCCTCGCTCGCCTTTCCGGCCGCGGAAATCGATTCCCTTCAGGAGCGCATAGACGCTCCTCCCCGGATGACTGTAAACTTCTTCGGCCTTCTGGGCACACTCGGAACTCTTCCCACGCGCTATTCCGAACTCGTAAGTGAACGCCTGGCCGCGCATGACTCGACACTCCGTGACTTCCTCGATATCTTCAACCATCGTTTTATCTCCCTCCTCTATAGGGCGTGGGAGAAGTACCGTTTTCCGGTCGCGTACGGCCGCGGTGGCACGGACCCCTTTCAGGGCTATCTGCTTAACTTGATCGGTCTCGGCACCGAAGGTCTTAGGAATCGTCAACCATTTCCGGACCAAGCCTTGATTTGTTATGAAGGCTTGTTGGCTCAATTCCCGCGGTCGCCTTCCGCCCTTCGTCAGATTCTTCAACACTATTTCGAGATCCCTGTCGAAATCGAGTCATTTGCTGGTGGGTGGCGCCCACTTGAATCCGGCTCCCGAACCTCGCTGGACAGTCAGCGTACTGCATCGGAACAGTTGGGTATCGGTTTTGTATTGGGCGATGAGGTCTGGGATCAGCAAACGGTAATCCGGCTTCGCCTGGGTCCCATGCCGCTCGCGAAATATAAGAGCTTCCTCCCCGACGGGGACGCCTATGAGTCCCTGCGCTCGCTGTGCCGATTCTTCTGCGGTGAAGATCTGGATGTCGAGGCTCAGTTAGTTCTGGACCGAAGCGAAGCCCCGCGTTTCGGCCTCGATATTGACGGAGCCCAGCCGCCGAGGCTTGGCTGGCTCTGCTGGAGCTTTTCGGAGCCCTTGACTCGCGACCCGGACGAAACACTACTTCGCTTATGGGCCTGACACAAACAAATCGGCTCTTCAGCTTCGATAGCCCGCTTAGCAAAACCCTTTTGGTGAATCGCTTCTCGGGTGAGGAGAAGGTATCCGGCTTGTTCAAGTTTAAGCTCGAACTCGCCTCGGAAGAGTTCGGCATCAGTTGGGATCAGGTCGTTGGCAAGAATGTCACAGTCGGGATCCGGCACCTGGATGGAGTCAGCTTCCGGTACTTCAACGGCTTTATCAGTAAGTTCGCTCCGATGCGGCACGCGGGCCGCCTGGCCTACTATGCGGCGGAGATGGTGCCTTGGCTGTGGTTTTTGACACAAACCCAGGATTGTCTGATTTATCAGCATAAGACAGTCCCGGACGTGCTCAAAGCTACTTTCGACAAGTACGGATATAACGACTATCAACTTAAGCTGACCGATTCCGGCGATCGTCACAAACCGTGGGAGTACTGCTGTCAGTATCGTGAAACGGGATTCGAATTTGTTTCCCGTCTCATGGAAATCGAAGGGATTTACTATTACTTCACCCATGAAATGGGCAAACATACGTTAATCATGGTGGACGGGTTGACGGCTCACACTCCGTGCCCCTATCAGTCTACATTCCAGTACGACCACAACCTTGGAGCCGGTTTGTTCCGCACCGAGGACACGATTTACGACACCGACATGCACAAGGAAGTCAAACCGGCTGTCTATGTCCATAAAGAGTTTAATTTCAAGAAGCCGGAAGCGTTGCTTGAGTTTCATTCCAGTCTCGAAGACGCGAGCAACACGGTGCAGTCTCTGCAAGTCTACGACTATCCCGGCGAGTTTGAAGAAGTCCCTGAAGGCAGAGACTGGAGCAAGGTCCGCCAGGAGGAGCAAGAATGCGACCGGGTCGTATCGCACGGAAGTGGCAATGGGCGAGCCATGGTGCCGGGCTATAGGTTTAATTTGCTCCAGTGCGACCGCACGGAACAAAATATCGACTATCTCATTCTGAGCGTGGCCCACGATGCCCAGGAGGGAACGCTGCTGCCCGGCAGTGACACGCAGGACGCAAGCTATACCAACTCCTGGTCCGCGATGCCTTGGGAAATCCAGTACCGTCCCAAGCGAAAGACTGACAAGGCTCAAATGCTCGGCGCACAGACCGCGTGGGTGGTTGGGCCAAAAGGTGAAGAGATCTACACCGATGAATACGGCCGCATCAAGGTTCAGTTTCACTGGGACCGAAAAGGGCAATATGACGCGAATAGCTCCTGCTGGATCCGAATCATGCAGCCTATCGCAGGACCAGGTTTCGGCCATATCTGGATTCCACGCGTCGGTCAGGAAGTGATTGTCGACTTTCTGGAAGGCGATCCGGATCGGCCAATCGTCACGGGCTGTGTTTACAACCAGAAAAACATGCCGCCCTATACCCTCCCTAACAACAAGAACTGGAGCGGCATTAAGACGAGAAGCACCATCGGAGGGACAGCTAGCAACTACAACGAGTTGCGCTTCATTGACACAAAAGGTCAAGAGATTTACGTGATGCACGCCGAAAAAGACATGGAAATCACGGTGAATCATGACATCAACGAGATCGTCGGTAACGATCGCACGCTTCAGGTTGCGGAGGACCAGTTAGAACTGGTGCAGGGAGATAAGCACAATACCATTCAGGGCGAGTTCCGTGAGCAGATCGCCGATGACATGTCACTGAACGTCGGGGGCACCGTGAACGAGAAGGCCGGTGAGAACTTTATTCTGGAGGCAGTCGGTGACATTCACTTAAAGGCCGGCGGCAGGATTGTCCTCGAGTCGGCGGAAGGTGTGGTCTTCCTGGGTACCGGTGGCTTCATCAATATTACTGACACGGTAGTGATTCAAGGTAGCAAGGTTCTTGTAAACTGCGGAATGCCCGCGCCCTCCGGAGCTCTCAGCGCACAGCCCGCCACTCCGATACAGCCGACTTACACTCCAAGTAACAATGGAACAACCGCCAACAGTTCGGCGCCGAGTTCTACGCAATCGAATTTGGGAACTAGCGCAGGAAGCGCGTCATCATCCTCTAGTTCCTCTTCGGGCGCGCCTGGATCTGGCGGCTCCTCAGGTTCCGCCGGAGACCTTGCATCTAATCCTTTCTTTTCGGGATTTGCCACGGATAACTCGGCGGACGACGGTCAAGATAGCGGAGCCGATGACGATCCCACTCCGCCTCCCGATACTAGCGGCGAACCGGATGTGTTCTCATGACCTCTTTAATCACCAACCAGAACATCGGGACTCCCCTCCACCATCTGACCGGGTCCTCCGCAGTGTTGATCGCGATCGTCAAGCCGGTGAGCTTCGAGATTGTTGTAGAAGACGGTCTGGCTGCCTTCGACCGCCTGCCATGTGTTAGGACCGCAGCAGTGAGAGTGAACACCCTGGTCAGTGACACGAAGAGCAGGCTGGCCATTCACGAAGACATCCGGCGATCCGGTCGTCGCCGGACCAATGCAGGAGTGAGGGCAACAAGCTCTGTGATGCGTGTCCGCCGGAACGCGCGACTGATCGCCGAGTCTCGATTGGGGGCGCATTACGAAAAGACTATAACACAAAGTCTCGCGTTTGACGATACACAATGACTATAAAAGACAACGTCAGACAATTACAAGGTCGCTACGAGCTGCGCGACGTACTCGGCCGCGGAGGTATGGGTGTAGTCTATCGGGCCTTCGACCTGGTGATGAACCGGGAGGTCGCGGTGAAGACTCTTCTTGACGTAAAGAGTCCGGAGCTACGAACCCAGTTCTTCAAGGAATGGAGCATCCTCGCGGCCATGGTTCACCCGAATATCGTAAGTATTTACGATATCGGCGAGTTCGACTCCGGCGGCGCGAAGATACCTTTCTTCGTAATGCCGCTGCTTCCAGGCTCCACGCTCGATCGACTCATCAAAGAAGGCAGTCCACGCCTTACGGTCAAGGCAGTACTCGATGTCGTCGATCAGACCAGTCGGGGTTTACAGGCCGCTCATGAGCTGGGCCTGGTCCATCGGGATGTGAAGCCGAGCAATATCTTTGTCATGGATGACGATTCCGTCAAAGTGATTGACTTCGGAATCGCCCGGCAGGCTTCCGCCAGTTCTCATACCAGTTTGAAAGGCACTCTGTTCTATCTGGCTCCGGAACAGTTGGAAATGAAGCCTCCCTCACCCCTGTGGGATCAGTTTTCACTCGGCGTAGCCACTTATGAGGCTCTCACGCGACGTCGCCCCTTTACGGGCGCGACCGACGATGAGGTGGCACAGAACATTCGCAAATACAGTCCGCCTCCCGCGTCGGAGCTGAACCATGAAGTACCGTTTGCCGTCAGTCAAGTCATCCACAAGGCAATTGCTAAACAACCCTGGCATCGCTTCCTGAGTGTCAAGGAGTTCGGAGGAGCTCTTCAAAAGGCAATCCGCAATGAACCGCTTGATTGCTTTAATCGCGACAAGATTAAGTCTCGTTTGGACCGCGCCGCGCAGAGTTTCGAATCCGGCGATGTCGCCTTTGCTTCCGAAGTCGTCGCCGAGTTAGAGGGCGAAGGTCACCTTGACCAGGAGGTGGCATTGCTGCGCGGACGTCTCGATCAGGCCGTTCGCCAGAGCCGGATTCAACAGCTTCTCGAAAGCGCCCGTCGGTTTTTCGAAGCGAGCGAGTACTCTCTCGCGCTTCGTAAGATTCAGGAAGTGCTCGACATTAATTCGGGCGACGCCAACGCGCTCGCGCTGAGGAACCAGATTGAAAGGGCGCGGCAGGGAAAGAAAATTGAAGATTGGCTTGGGCTGGTGCATCAACATATCAAGAACCAGGCATTCACCCAGGCTAAGGAAGCAATCGACAATATTCTTCAGCTAAAGCCCAACGACACGGAGGCCCTCGGCTTAGTCGCCGAGGTACGGCGCTTGGAGGAAGACGCGGCGCATATTCGTGAAGAAAAGGCTGTTCTCTATCAGTCCGCAGTCGAAGCTTGGGAGCGCGGCGAAATCACCAACGCGCTCAGCCGCCTTGACCTGCTGATGCGGCTCGATCGCGACCATCCGGATTCCACCCGGAGCTCTGGCTATCAGAATCTCTACAACAAGGTTCAGTCCGAACGTGACGATCTGAAGAACGCCTATGACGAAGCCCGCCGCAACCTCGCTACGGACAACTTCAGTGCAGCCCTCGCGAACTGCAAACAGTATCTCGCCAAATACCCTAATCACGCGTTGTTTCAATCTCTCAAGTTCGATATAGAGCAGAGGCAACAGCAGGCTCTCTCCGCCACCATCGCCGAAACCGACCGCAGAGTCGAAGCTGAAGCGGATTTGGACCGGCGCGTCGGTATTTTGGAACAGGCTCTCAAAACCTATCCGAGCGAGCCGCACTTCGAAACCGGCTTGCGCCTGGCACGCGAAAAACGCGACTTGGTGGAATCGATTGTGGCGAAGGCGCGTTTCCTGGAAGAGCACGGGAAGTTTGTCGAGGCGCTTGACCAGTGGCAAATTCTGAGATCCATCCACGACCGGCAGCCGGGCATCGCCTTCGAGATTGAGCGGCTGATCCAGCGAAGAGATCAGCAGGCGCGCGAGACTGCAAAGGCGCGATGGGTGGAGCTAGCCGACAAGCATCTCGAAAGCGGCGACAGTGCCCGCGCGCAAAATGCGGTGGCGAACGGCCTTGCGGAGTTTCCAGGAGAAGCGGAGCTGCTCGAGTTGGAAAAGCTTGTGCAGAAGAGTCTCGGGCGCGAACGCCAGGCGCAGGACCTGTTGCGCAGCGCGCGTGTCAAGGCCGATGAGGACTCGCTCGAATCATGCGCCACCATCCTCCGTGAAGCGCACCAGATCGATCCGCGAAATTCCGTTATCCGCACGGTGTTGATCAACTCCCTGGTCAAGCGGGCGCAGGATGCGCTGGAGAAAGATTTCGAGTTCGCGGAAAAGCTGGTGCAGGAGATTTTCAATTTGGATCCCCAGCACCCGGCCGCGCGAAGTCTGGCGACCCGCATCGCCGATCGCCGTCGTGACGAGTTGGTCGCCTGGTGCCTATCTCAGGCGCGTCGCCTGCAAGCTGAGGGGGACCTCGGCGGCGCGTCCGCGGTCGTTTCGCAGGGTCTCGCCACTTATCCCAAGGAATCGCGGTTGCTTCAATTGCACGCCACGCTCGATCGCGCGCAGGCTCCTCTTGGCGATCCACCCGTTGCACCCCCGGTCAGCTTCGAACCGCCCGTGACCTCGACGCCGATTTCTCCCGAACCACCAAATGTTCACAAGGCCGCGCCCCGCACCGCGGTCTACGCATCTGCGGCCGTGGTTGCAATTTTTCTAACGCTGGCGGCATTTGCGATTTACAAGCTGCGGGGCCGAACGACGGTGGGGCGCGAACGGGCGGCCAACGTCGCGAAGGCCATCCCTCCACCGGAGACCGTCGCGCCTCCGGAGGAGGTAGCACCGCTCCCACCCACGCCGATGCAAGTCCGCCTGGGCATGGCGGACGGAGTCTTGTCTATTGATGGAGAACCCGCAAAACAAATCGAGCGCGGCGCGCCGCAGACCTTGCCTCTTTCGGCCGGCGAACATTCGATTGCCTTCGTCTCGGGAGCCTCCCGGGTATCCTTCACCGTCGCGACCGGCGCTTCTAAAATGCCCGAACTAAAAGGCGGGATCGACGCCAACCTGGCTAGGGCGCTGGTCCTGACCAGGGCCGGCACTCATGCGCGCCTCCAAACGAACAAGGATGGTGTGCGCGTGTTTATCGACGGGAGCCCGACAGGTACAGTGAAAAACGGCGTCCTTGAAATTCCGGATCTGGAGCGTGGATCCCACACGCTCCGTTTGACGGGTCCGCTCGCCGGCGAGGTTCAGCAAATCGTCCTCGACGACGACGCTGAATATTCGATTTTGTTTTCGCTTTCCGGCGATAAGAACCAGGGCCTGGTGACGGTGGTCGCGAGCGAACCGGATGCGACGATACTCGTAAACGGCAAACCGGCTCATCCGCTAGTGGCGAACGGGCGGGCGTTCCTTTATCTGCCTCCCCGCAAGTACACCATCGGCGTGGAAAAACAGGGCTTCGATTCGCCTGCTCCTCAATCGGCGAATGTTCTGGCCGATCAGGAGGCAAAACTCGAGTTTGTCCTAACGGCGAAAAAGGCTCCCGCTCCGGTGAAGGAACCTCCGAAGGTGGCGGCCACGCCGACACCTTCGCCGACCCCCGCGCCGCCGCCCCAGCCTGTTGCGAGCATAACTCCGCCAAAAATTGCGGCGCCTCTACCCACTCCTGCCCCCACCCTCGGGTTCACTCTGGCGGATTGGTTGACGGCAGGATGGGTTCGCAGCGAAGGTTACGTTCTGCGCGAAGGGGGGAATTACGTGTTGGCACCCTTTGAATCGAAGGGGATTATCGTTTTCACCGTGACGCTGCTCCACGGCAAGCGAATTGAATGGGTGGTCAATTTTCTCGACGAGAAAAATTGTCATTTATTCTCGATCGACGACGAACAATTTCAACATATCGATATTTTCGGCGGCAAGAAAACAAAGACCAAAGTTTCTTACGCTTTCGATCACAAAGTGCCCATTCGGATCGCCGTGGCAGTAACTCCGACGGATATCGTCCACCGCATTTTTTTGAAACAGCAATGGGCGGGGCTTGAGGATTGGAAATCACCAGCCGGGCGGCCGAGCGGAAAATTTGGATTTGTTATTCCGAATCATGACAAACTGGGTCTCACGGAATTCCAGTTCCAGCCCGCGAAATGAGTCGCGGCAACTTGCCGAACATAAGAATCCATGGTTTGACTCGCAGCCAGCGCGGCAATGATTAAAAGGGCGATCCGAAATGCTTGCCTCAACTTTGTTCTCCGTTACGGGCTTGCCGTACGCAGGAGAACTATAGGGGGAAACCCCGTTACCTTTGACGTTTCGGTAGGTCGGTTACGTATGTCACATCACCGATATACATGAAAAGACGCGTGTTCGCCGCGCGAGGTTGCGCCGCGCCGAGGACACGTTACGGCCGTCTTCGATGAACACTACGGCTGTACAAATGTCGCGAGCAGCCCGACCGAAGCCGGGCCGCTAGTGGATTGGACTGTCTCTCGCATGAAAATTCCATGCTTCGATGCACAATCCTCTGAAATCCGGGGCGCCACCCCCGGGTGTTATAGGACCGATCCCAAAGTCTCCCGTCGAAGCCATACATATAGTTGGCCGCGCGAGCCGTTCCACGGGCTCCGGAAGCTCAGCACCACCGTAATACGACTTTTCCTGCGCAGGAAAAAAACTGTCAAAGAAGCTCCGGTGCGGGCTCCTTCTGGACTGAGAATACCAGGGAAAAGAATGAACTCATTTCGCACAGAGATGCGAAGTGCGCAGAGACAAACGAGATAAAAGACAACTAATTCTCGGACGGTTTTTCGGCACGGTCGATTACTACGAATTCGCGAGGTCCTTTGGACGATTCAAGTTTCAGTCCTAGTTGTTCCTGGATCGCGGTAAAGATCGACGGACCGCCTGGAGGATCTGAGGCGGTGGGCTGCGGAAAAGCTGGTTCGCCTCCGCCGACGCGAAGATTATTTAAGCCCCTGGTGGACTCGTCCGGCGCGAATTCCAGATGAAAATCGAATGTGCCCGCGATGCCGGTTTTATTAATAACAATTCGGTCCAGGTCGCCTCCGAGGGCCATCGCGAAATCGTCGAGGGTCGATCCTTTCACGTTCCAATCGACGGCCGATGCCTTTCTTCTGCGCATGGCCATCGCGCAAAACGCGTCCGGAGGCGGTATCGGCAGAGGCTTCGAAAAATCCAGGACCGTGCAGCTTCCTTCTTTGAACGGCTGCAATTTAGGGCCGTTCTTTGCCACGGTCAGCGCATAGGCCGGGACCTCTCTCGACTCGCGGTGGACTTTCACCTTGAACCTGTCTTCAAGAAGCCGCTGGAGCATCGGTCCGTGCATCATGTTCTGCCCGGGAGCGCCCTCCGCTTTCGCGACGATCTGGTAGCGCTCGGAATCGATCCACCCGGGGCCTCCTTCGAGCGGCGCCGTTCTGCCGGGCATGACGCGGTTACCGTCGGGATAAACGACGTACGCGGTGCGGATGATATTTCTTAAAGACTGGCAGTTGATGCGCAAACGGTCGGGAGACGGTCCTTGCTCTCCGGGCCCGCCTCCACCTCTGGCACCGCCTTCCTTGCCGCCGGCATCGGCGCTGCCACAGAGGCGGATGGATGCGGCTTCGAATACCAGCGTCGCCTGAAGGGGAACGGGGTCTTCGATTTTTGCCAAGAGCTCAGCGGCTGCGCTCCGCTTGCTGTTCACTTGCATGATCGTGATCGTCACATCGATATTGTTGATGTAGGCGGAAAGCGCTTCTTTCAACTGGGCTCCGAAGCGTACCGGCGTCAGCCCCGCGGCCTGGATGTCGCCGATGAGAGGCATGACGATCTTTCCGTCGTCCCGGACCGTTCCGACCCTGGTCAGGTCCGGCTCGTGAAAAACGGCGATCGAGAGAACATCCTGCGGACCGATGACGTAGGTCTTGGGATCCACCGAGTTCGCCTCGACGCGCGGAGGCGCAGGTGGTGCCCTTTGCTTCTCAGGGGTCTGTAGAATAACCGGCGGGGGTTCAACAGCCGGCGCGGCGACGACTTGCGGCTGAGGTTGCGCGCCCAGAGGCTTCGTGTTCATCATGCCGACCGCGACTGGCACCACGACCACCGCGATGCCGGCTACGGCCAGAGCTACTTTCTTTGCAAGGTTCAGCCGCAGCGCGATGCGGTTGACGATGATTGCCTCGATTCTCTTTTTCAGATCCGCGCCGGTTACTCCGGAAACGCAGGCCAGAGGCGATTCCACGTACAGTTTGCACACGTTGAGGATCGCTTCGGCGTAGATCTGCGGCTCATTTCCCAGGCTCAGCACGCCTTCGTCGCAGGCGCGCTCGCGTTCTTCGACCAGCCTCGCCCCAATCCACCAGACCAGGGGATGAAACCAGAACACGGCTTCGACGACCATGTGAACGGCCGAGGTCGCATTGTCGCGGCGGCGGACGTGACACAGCTCATGCGCGAGCACCGCTTCCAATTGACGAGGCGTCAAGCGTTCCGCGATTCCTTCCGGAACCAGAAGAATGGGATGGAGCCATCCGACCACTCCGGGTTCGAGCAGGCCGGGAGACGAACGAACTTCTACGCTGGCAGCGATGTCCATCGGCAGGCTTGCGCGGACCGCCGCGCGTATGCGCCGCCAGCCTCGAAAGCGGATCAGCGCGATCGCCAGAAACCCGCACGCCCATACTGCGAAGAACGCGATGGGCGTCCAATCGCGAGTTCCGGGCGCTGCGGGCGCGAAGGAAACCGCTTCCGGAAACGGCTCGGCGACTTCTTCGATGGCCAGCGAAACGGCGGGCGTCGCGATGGTATTCGCGGGGCGCTCGAAACGGCTGCCCAGGCTCATGAGAAGTGCTAGAGGGATGAAAAATTTGACCGACGCGCTAAACCACAACCAGTATCGGACCTGCGCGCGGTTGCTGCGGAACGCGAGCGTCAGCAAGCCGGCCACGACGGCGAACAGGGTGGATTGCCAGAGATGGTTGATCATTTCCCTTCCCGCTTCCTTTCCGCTTTTTTGAGCGTTTTCTCCAGCTCCCGAACGTCTTCGAGAGTGAGCTTCCCGGCTTCCGCCAACTGCGCCATCATGGGCTGCGCTTTGCCTCCGAAAAAGCTCAAGATTTCATCGAGCAGACGATGGCGTGTGACGTCGCGCGCCACGATCGGCTCAAAGATGTGAGCGTTGCTGATTTTCCGCACGCGCCGCACGGCGTTCTTCGCTTCCAGGCGATAGACGGTGGTTTGGATGGTGGTGTAGGCGGGGCGAGGGTCGGGGAAAGCCTCCTGAATTTCGCGGATCGAGGCTTTTCCGTGGGCCCAGAGAGCCTCCAGGATTTGCAGTTCGAGCTTGCTCAATTTGGCCATCTACTGCTTCTCGTCTGATCCTACTACTATGTAGTAGGCTGGTCAAGAACAATTTTGCGGACGAAACTCGGGCGTTGGCCGCTCCCGGTGGTCGCGGCCCTGACGGATGTTAGAGTGAAATCCGGAGGAATTTTGGAATGGGACTAGAAGAACGGCGCATGATCAAGGAATTGCAGGACGTCACTCTGCCCGGCCGCGTGAAGGAGATTGAAGAGATCTGCGGCGCGCCGATTCCGTACGACGTGGACTGGACTTCGCTGGGCGACGATAAGGCGGGGCTGAATTTTCTGGACAATTTGTCCTGCCATCGGCTGAACATGGCTTTGCGCGTGATCTGCTCCGACGATATGGGCAAGGAAGCGGTGCGCGACGGATTGAAGAAGGTCCGCCTGGTGAACGTGAAGAGCAACGACGAGCGGAAGATGACGTTCGAGGGTGGGGTGCTTGAAATGCACGTGGCGTATGCGCAGGGGGCGAATGGGTTGATTAGCGATAACGAAATTCGGGAATTGTTGTTGAAGGGCTTGTAGGCGGATCGGCACACACGGCTTTAGGGCTGCACACTTCGGCGCCGAACTGCGTCTAACATATAGGTATGCAGAAAAACCGCCTTCGCCGAGGTTTCTCACTCATTGAGCTGCTGATCGTTATCGCGATTATTTTGATTATCGCGGCGATCGCTGTGCCCAAGATGAACAAGCAGATTATGGCCGCGCACGAAATGGCGGCGATCCGCGAAATCGGCACCATCCACACGGCCGAGACGCAATATTATTCGCAATTTGGCCGCTACGCGCAGAATTTAACCGAACTTGGACCACCGGCAAGCGGGGCTCCGGGACCGGCGGCGGCCGATCTTCTTTCGAAGAATCTGGCCGACGGGAAGCACAGCGGGTATGTGTTCACCGTGACGTCGTCACCCACGGGTTACTCGGTGACCGCTGTGCCGGAAGCATTTGGAAGTTCCGGGAGCAGGACCTTCTTTTCCGATCAGACACTGGTGGTCCACCAGAATTACACTGCTGAGCCAGCGACGGCGGCGAGTCCTTCGCTCTAGTAGGGTGTCGCGGCAACCCCGAATTTGACCGCTCCCGGTGGTTGCGGCTCTATTTAGGAAGCGGATCCGGAGCGTGCGGCGGCGGCCCTTTCGCGCAGCCAGTTCGCGGAATCTTTCTTCTTTAGCTGATCGAGCAAGCTTGCGCGATACTCCATGTTGGTGGCCAGTTCGCCGGTGCGCTCCGGTCCGCACGATTCCCATACTTTGGCCGCGCGCGCCAGTTCCGCCAGCGCATCCGTGTAGCGTCCGGAGTATTCCTCGATGTGCGCCAACGTTTCATAGGCGACTGCGAGCCGCGGACCTTTCTTCCTCTTAAATGTCCCGATGCACATGGACATCAGCTCCCGCGCGCGGGAGAAATTTCCCCATTCGATGTACAGCCCCGCGACGCTGAACTGCATCTCGCCCAGTTCTTCCTGATCACCACCGACCGCGCGATCCTTCAACTCCATTGCACGCTCATAGAGGGCCGCGGCCGCGTCGATATCCCCGCACTCCTCATGCGAGCCCGCCAGATTATGCAGATCGCGCGTGGCTTCGGGCGAATCCGCGCCATACTCGCGCTCATGAATCCGCAAAGCCCGCCGCAAGCTTTTCTGCGCCTCTTCGTGCCGACCCTGCGCGCGATAAAGAATCCCCGCTTCACTCAGCGCGAGCGCGGTTTCAACATGATCCTCTCCGTTGGTCTGCTCGAATAACGCGATCGCTTTTTCGAGCGCCGGGATTCCGTCTTCGCCCTGCAAATGACGCGCGATGCCGAGCCGCTGAATCCGCCTTGCCATCCGGATCGGATCGGGATGAGGCATCGCCGCTTCGATCCGCACGCCTTCTTCAAGCAGGCTCTGCATGCCTGGATAATCCGCGCGATCGTGAAACACTTCGGCCAGCGCATCAACGCACTGCACATAGCCTGAGGGATTTGAAATGCGAGCCGTCAAGTCGAGCGCACCGCGAATGGTCGCCTCCGCTTCCTCGATCTTTGCCGGATCGTCGATGCCCTGTTTCCTCTGCGCCTCCGCCAATTGCAATTGCATACGGATGCGCGTGGTCGGCGATCCTCCACTTGCGCCGAACTCGTCGACAGCGTCCTTCAGACGCGCTTCCGCCTCCGCGAAATTGCGCGCTTTGAGCTGGCGATCGCCTTCTTCGCGATTTTGTTCGCCCTGATCCAGCCACTGCTGAATAAAGGGCGCGGCCCACGCCACCAACTTCGCCGAGATTTTGAACTTGAGCCAGAGTTCAAGCATGGAGATATCCAACCTCCTGATCGGTGGACTAGGGCCTAGACTTTAGTTCCTAAGAGGAAAAGTCGGGCACTGAGTATTGAAACTAAGTACTAAGGTGGCGTATGCCGCTACGCAGAGAATCTTAGACGCACAATCGTTTCATCAACTCCACCAGATACCCGACGCACTGATGCAATTCTTTCACCGGCACAAATTCGCCCGATTTATGGGCGACGGTCATGTCGCCGGGTCCGAACACGATCGCCTCCGCCGTCATCGCGCTCAAGTGCGCCGCTTCTGTGCCGAACGAAACCGTGGTTGCGGATCGTCCCGTTAGCGATTCCACCAACCCGGCAAGATTTCTGGTGGCCGAAGGAGCAAATGCGGGGTCGAGCCGCTTCACCTCTAGCTGGGCGTCGATCGGCTCCAACTTTTTCAGGGCCTCGCGAATTAATTCCGCGGCCCAATCGCCCGGCTGGCCGGGAACGGGTCTCCACTCGACTGTGATGCGGCATTCTCCCGCCACGATATTCTTCGCCGTGCCGCCTTGAATCAGCCCGACGTTCAACGTTGTGAATGGCGGGTCGAACGCGCGATTCTTGCGCGAAGCCAGTTTCTTCGCCACCCGCTCCAGCGCGGTCACGACGCGGGCCGCATCGAAGATCGCCGATCGCCCCCGCGCTGGGAATGCGCTATGCGCTTCCTTCCCTTTCACGACAATTTCCGCCAGCGCGTAACCTTTTCCCGCGCATACCGGGCGCAGACCCGTCGGCTCTCCGATCACCATGTGCCGCGCGCACAAGACTTTCTTCCGGGCCAGAAATTTCGCGCCCACGCAGCCGACTTCTTCGTCGGCAGTCAGCAGGATCGCCATCGGTTTTGCGACCTTCACTTGAGAGATCGACGAGAGCACGCACGCGAGGAACCCTTTCACGTCGCAACTGCCGCGTCCGTATAGTTTTCCGCTGCGAATCGCTGGGCGCACCGCCTCTGCCCACGCCGGATCGTAGGGAACCGTATCGGTGTGGCACACGAACGCCAGCTCCGCGATTCCCGGTTTGTTGGTTGCCAGCAGATTGATTTTTTCCACGCCAGCGGGGTCGCGATATGGATACCGCTCGACCTTCCAGCCCTTCAGATACGTCTCGGCGTACTCGATCACCGGCAGATTGGAACTCGGCGACACTGACGGAATCGCCACCAGGTCCAGCAGAATATTTTCGACCTTCATCGCCATAATTTTCGCTGCACCTCGGCGAAGTCGCGGATAATTTCTTCCTCTAAAGGATGTCGCCCGTCGCGCAAGACGAGTTGTCCCGCGACGCAAACATCGCGCACCGCCGTCTTTTCCAGCGAATACACTACGTGCGCCAGCAGCGAATCCGGATCGGCTCCTGCCACCGAACAATCGTTCAAATCGATGGTGAAAAAATCCGCGGCTCGGCCCGGCTCCAGGCTCCCTCCGGACCCTAACAGACTCCGCGCGCCCGATTCCGTCGCGCTCTCGAACAGGCGAGCCGTATCGAGCACCGCCCTCTCCAATTTATTCATCCGCAAATGATATTCCAGCTCCCTTGCATCTTCGAGAAGGTCGATCTGCACATTGCTATCGGAGCCGAAACAAATCCGCGCGCCCGCCGCGAATAATTTATCCGCGGGCACGGCCCCATCGCCGAGATTTCTCTCCGACGTGGGACACGCGCAGACGGTGGACCGTCCAAGAAACCCGGCCTCTTCGTCGGTAATGTGAATCGCATGCACCGCTGTGAACCGCTCGTCGAGCACACCGTGCCGATTCAGCAGTTCGACGGGTCGCAGCCCGTATTCGGCGACGCACGCCTCTACTTCCGCGGGCTGTTCGGAAACGTGCATGTGTATCGGCAGTCCGCGCGACCGCGCATACTCCGCGACTGCGCACAAATACTCGAGAGGCACCGCGCGCACACTGTGCGGAGCGACGCCGACCCGCGCTCCTTCGGCGATCAACGTGTCCGTGTCCGCCAAATACCGATCGACGGAGGGCGTCAAGAATCGCGATTGGCCCGGATCGGGATCTTTCTGCCATCCCGCGCGCACATACGCCGTTCGCAGCAGCGTAACGCGCAACCCGATTTCTTCGCCCGCCCGCAGGATGGTCCGCGCGACGTCCAGATCCTGATGCACGTAATGAAATTCGCCAACCGCCGTGATTCCGGAGAGCGCCATCTCGAGAAACGCCATGCGGGCCGCGCGATAAATATCGTCGGGCGACATCGCGTTCGCCGCGTGATACATACTCTCCCGCCAGGACCAGAAGGTATCTTTCTTCGCCGCCGTCCGATGCTCGGTCCGGCCGCGGATCACGCGCTGAAACGTGTGCGAATGAACGTTCACGAGGCCGGGCAGAATCGCGCGCCCGGGGAGGCGCACTGCCGTTTTCAAATCCTCCTCATCGCGTGAAAATCGGGCGATGACTCCGCTCTCGTCCACCACCATCGCGAGGCTCGCTTCGAACTTCCCGCCTGTGTAAATTAAATCCGGCAGCCATGCTGTCATAGAATCAGAATAGTGTTTCGACTCATCGTAGCGCTGCTGCTCGCTACTTCATACTCTTTTGCCCAGCGGACCGTGGTCATTGCCTATGGAGACATGCGTTTTACCGATCCCAAAGAAACGCAGGCCACCAATCCCAAGGTTCGCAAATGGCTGGTCGACAAAATCGCCGCGGAGAAACCCACCGCGATCGTCATCAGCGGCGACGTCCCCTACGTCGGCGAGAATGAGGCCGACTACGCCGAGTTCCATCTTGAGACCGAGCCTTGGCGCGCCGCGAACATTTTGGTCTTTCCGGCGATGGGCAATCATGAACTGCGCGGCGATCCGAAAAAATGCCTGGATAACTGGTGGCGCGAATTTCCGCAGGTGCATGAGAAACGCTGGTACGCGTCCGAGATCGGTCCGCAGATCGTTGTTCTGACGGTCGATAGTTCGCTGCCTCTCACCATCGGAAGCGAGCAGATCAAGTGGGTGGAGCAGCAGCTCATCAATCTGAGAAAGACTGCGCGGTTCGTGATCTTCAATCTCCATCATCCGCCCGTGGCCGATATCGAAACAGGGGAGGGAGCGAGCCACAATCCGCGCCCCAACGAAATCGCCTTCGCCGATTATCTGACCACCGCGCCGCAAAGCAAACGGGTCCGCTTCATCGTCAATTCAGGACACATTCACAACTATGAACGTTTCTTCCGCGACGGCACTGTCTATCTGGTTTCGGGCGGAGGCGGCGCCGCACCCGTGCCTGTAAAGCGTTCGGCGGACGATCTCTATCAGGGTGCGGAATACCCGAACTATCACTACATAAAATTCGTTCTGCGCGGCAGACATCTGAATGCGGAAATGATCCGTGTGGCAGACCCGTCGGCGGATAAGCCGACGTGGGAAGTGAAAGATCGTTTCGAAATTTCCCCGCCGAAGGGGCGCTAGCGCTGGCGTTTCGCGATCAACTCGCGCACCTTAGGCACCACGTCGTGGCGATGAATGTGCGACGAACCCGTGCTGGATCAACATAAAATCGCGCTTGCAAGCCTCTTCCAAGTTTATTCTAGCGGACCGTCCCGGTGGTTTCGACAGAATTGGGACTGACCGCTCCCGGTGGTCGCGGCTCTGTGAGCGTTACGGCGTTCAATGTACTCTCTGCGTCCCGTCGTGAACGCGCCCGACACCGACCGGCCTCCACAGCCACTCTGTTAAAATCCAAATCGATGAGCAACCCCGCAGTGTTCCCGCCCTCCGAGCAGTTCGTCCAAAAGGCCCGCGTAAAAGGCATGGAAGGTTACCTCGACTTGTACCGCCGTGCTGAACAGAATCCCGAAGAGTTCTGGGCCGGCATTGCCTCCGATGAAATTCACTGGTTCGAAAAATGGTCGCAGGTGCTCGACTGGCAGCCTCCTTTTGCGAAATGGTTCGTCGGCGCGAAGACCAACGTCTCTTACAACTGCATCGACCGCCATTGCCTTACGCATCGTAAGAACAAGGTCGCGATTCTGTGGGAGGGCGAGCCCGGCGATCAGCGCTTCATCACTTATCAGGAACTGCATCGACTGGTTTCGCGATTTGCCAATGTGCTCAAATCGCGAGGCTATAAAGCGGGCGACCGCGCCGTCATTTATATGCCCATGGTGCCGGAACTGCCCATCGCGATGCTGGCTTGCGCGAGGCTCGGCATCACGCACAGCGTGGTCTTCGGGGGCTTCTCGGGCGAGGCTCTGAAAGCCCGTATTCAGGACCTCGGCGCGACCGCCGTCATCACCGCTGACGGAGGATTCCGCCGCGGCAAAGAGGTGAAACTCAAGCCCGCCGTCGATGAAGCGCTGGTCGATTGTCCAGATGTCCGCGATGTGATCGTCTATCGTCGCACGGGCTCCGAAACGGCCATGAAAGAAGGTCGCGACCACTGGTGGCACGTCTTAGACGAAGACGGGAGTAATAAAGACGAAGGCGGCGGCGAAGATTGCCCTGCCGTCCCTCTCGACTCTGAGCATCCTCTCTATGTCCTCTACACCTCCGGCACCACCGGCAAGCCGAAAGGCATCCTGCACACTACAGGAGGCTATCTCACCCAGACCACGGCGACCATGAAGTGGGTTTTCGATCTGCATGACAGCGACACCTACTGGTGCTCGGCCGACATCGGCTGGGTCACGGGGCATAGCTATATCGTCTATGGCCCGCTGTCGGCCGGCGCAACGACCGTCATGTACGAAGGTGCGCTCGACTATCCGAACTTCGACCGCTGGTGGCGCATCATCGAAAAATATCGCGTCAATATTTTCTACACCAGCCCCACTGCCATCCGCGCACTGATCCGCCAAGGCGAGCAGTGGCCGAACGCGCACGACCTGTCGAGCCTCCGCCTGCTCGGCTCCGTCGGCGAGCCCATCAATCCCGCGGCGTGGGAATGGTATCACCGCGTAATCGGGAAAGGCCTTTGCCCCATCGTCGATACCTGGTGGCAAACCGAAACCGGGTCGATCATGATCGCGCCTATGCCTGGAGCGGTGCCTCTTAAACCCGGGTCCGGTACGCTTCCGATGCCCGGAATCATTGCCGATATCGTCGATCTCAAAGGCACGCCTGTTGGCACGGATCACGAGGGCTATCTGATCATCAAGAAGCCCTGGCCCAGCATGATCCGCACCATCTGGAACGATCCCGAACGTTATAAAGATCAATATTGGGGCAAGCTTCCCGGCATTTATTTCACGGGCGACGCCGCGAGGCGCGATGCAGACGGTTACTACTGGGTGCTGGGCCGGGTCGACGACGTGATGAACGTCAGCGGACATCGGCTGAGCACCATGGAGGTGGAATCCGCGCTGGTCCATCACCCCGCCGTCGCCGAAGCCGCGGTGGTCGGCAAGCCGCACGAGATTACCGGCCAAGCCGTCTGCTGCTTCGTGACGCTCAAAAAAGGCGATTGGGATCATGAGGCGCTGGGCAAAGAGTTGCGTCAATGGGTAGCCCACGAAATCGGGAGTTTCGCGAGGCCTGAAGAAATCCGCTTCACCGACGCGTTACCCAAGACGAGGAGTGGAAAAATAATGCGCCGCCTACTGCGGGAGATTGTAACGTCGAACACGGTGAGCGGCGACGTTACTACGCTTGAAGATCTGGGCGTCGTAACCAAGCTTGCCGCCCAGCACGATGAAGATTAGTAGACTCAGTGAGGCAACCTCGCATCTGACTGCTTCCGATGGTGGCGGTTCTGAGAGAGCGTTGTAGCGGATTCACTCGTTCCTTAGCGCGTCCATCGGCGAAATTGAAGCTGCGCGGCGGGCTGGAATGACGGCGGCGAAAAATGCGGACATCGCGAGCGTCGCCGCAGCCACTGCCAACGCGATGGGATCCCAACTCGAGACGCCGTAAAGCTGGGAGGAGATCAGGCGTCCGGCTCCGATTGCCAATGGTATTCCGAACCCAAGCCCCAGAAGAACTCGCAGCGAAGCTCCGCGCAGGACCATGCGGACCACACTTAACCGGCTGGCGCCGAGCGCCATTCGTAATCCGATCTCATTGGTTCGCTGAGCCACCGAATAAGCGGTCACGCCATAAAGTCCGACGGCGGCCAGCAGCAGTGCGACGATTCCGAACAGGCCTGCCAAACTCGCCACGGCCCTTTCTTGAGAAAAAGACAAGGAAAGCTGTTCCTGGAGGGTTCTCACGCTGATGACCGTCAAGTTCGGGTCGATGTCCGAGAGCATCTTTTTCAATACCGGCTCCAGCGCGCCCGGCGAAAGCTCGGTCTTGAGCATCATTCCACCGATAAAGTGGCTGCGCAGTTCCACCGGACGCATCACATCGTCTTTATAATCGATGGGCTGCGCCAGAGGCACGAAAAACATGGGAAATGCGGGACGATTCAAGGCGTATCCGGCAAACTTTGCATCCCGAACCACGCCGACAATTCGAAAAGTGGAGGCGTTCTGCGGCAGACTCAGCCCGAAATGTTGATCGATCGGGTCTTCATCGCTTTTGAAAAAACGTTTCACGAACGCCTCATTGACAATCGCCACAGGCGCGGCAGTTTCGTTATCGGATGCGGCAAAGGCGCGGCCGCGGTGCATGGTCATTCCAAGATCCTGCATGTAGTCGGCGCTGACGCGATCCCAGGAGGAATGGGATTCACCGTTCATCCGGGCAGGAGGATGGCCCGCGACGAAGACCATTTCGCCCCAGTTATCGGTGAGGGGATTGTAGAGCGCGAGTCCCCCGCCCCGCACTCCAGGCAGCGCCTTGAACTTCCGCTCGAGGTCGCGATAGAGCGCGGTCAGCTTTGGCGTGGTGTAATCGGCGTGCGGCATGCGCAGCGACACCAGGACGCGGCCGTCCGTCCGATAGCCAAGGTCCTGATGTTCGAGATTGTTCAGGCTGCGGCCCAGCATCGTGGAGCCGGCGACCAGCACCACAGACAAGGCCGCTTGCAGCACCAGGAGACTCCTGGTCGCGATCGAGGAGCGGCCCGCAGTGCTGCGGCCGGATCCGCGCAGCGCATTGGCGGCATCAGTGCGGGTGGCGAACCAGGCGGGCGCCGCGCCGAACACGATTCCGGTAATCAACGCCAGCCCGAACGCAAAGCCGAGAACCAGCGGCGAAGGCGCGACGCTGATGGGAAGGAAGTGCGCGTTCCGGAAGGCGAGCGCGAGCAATAATCGCGCGGCGGCGCTGGCCACCAGCAATCCCGCGATGCTTCCGCCGATCGCCAGCACAATGCTTTCCGTCAGCGCCTGCATGACGATTTGTCCGCGGCTGGCGCCAATCGCCATCCGGACCGCCGTTTGGCCGCGCTGCGCCACGGATCGGGCGAGCAACAGGTTGGCGACGTTCGCACAGGCGATCAGCAGGACCAAGCCGCAAACCGAGAAGAGGATTTGCAGGCTGCGGCCGTACGCTTCCTTCATCTCCGTTACTCCCGCTCCGGCCGGCACGATGTTGATGACTTGCTTCGGGAGAGAGTTGATCACATCCGGCATCCAGTTGGAAGGATAGCCGGAGTCGTACTGCATCCATTGCCGCAGCACGCCGGTGAGCCGCGGAGCCATGCCCGCGATCGAAGCGCCGGGCCGCAGCCGTCCAATAATGCGCAGCCACGCCGTGCCCTGTTGCCGCAGCAGAGATCCAGAGGCCGCGACCGTAGGCTCCTGCTGAAGCGGAATCCACAAGTCGGGAGGATCGCTTCGCAAGGTATCACCGAAAAATCCTGGTGGCGCGATCCCGATCACCGTGAATGGTTGCGCTTCAATGAAGAACGAAGAGCCGATGACCGAAGGGTCGGAACCATAATTCGTTTCCCAGGCATGATGACTCAGCACCACCACCGCCGCGGCGCCCGGATTATCGTCCTGCGCCGAGAACAGCCTTCCGCCAAAAGAGCGCAGGCCGAAGGTCGAAAAGTAATTCCCCGTAACGTATTCGGCGCGCAGAGGCCTGGCCGCTTGTTCCGCTTTTTCGCGCCGCACGCTGAGGCGTCCGCCTCCGGCCTGAAACGCGGCCAGTTCCTCGAACTCGGGCGCTTCCGCGCGCAAGCGCTGGAACAAAGCATACGAAAACATGCCCCACTCGTCTTGCGGGCCGCCGGTGACGCAGCAATCGTCGTTGTCTCCGATTCTATAGAGCTGCCCTGGATCGGATACCGGCAAGGAGCGGAGCATCACGGCGTCCACCAGCGTAAAAATCGCGGTGGTTCCGCCGATTCCGAGCGCCAGCGTGAGCACTGCTGCCGCCGTAAAGATAGGCGACATCCGGAGCCGTCGAACTGCATAGCGCACGTTGCTGAGGAATGCTTGAATCTGCTGCATGCTTTCAGTACTACCGGCGCGGCGGCGGAGGGTTACACGCGCCGATAACTTACTTGCTCCGCATCGCAAAGGACCATAGCGTGTCGCCCGCAGCGACCACCACGTATTGCGTGCCGTCCAGCTCGTAGGTGATCGGGCCGTTGCCTACCGGAGCGCCCAGGCCTGCGTGCCAAAGCGGGTCACCGGTGGTCGCGTTCAGGGCCACGATGTTATTGGAGCCGTCGCCCGCGAACACCAGGTTGCCTGCGGTACTCATCAATCCGGCGCGGCTGCCGCCCTCCCATTTGTGGCTCCAGCGAATCTTGCCCGTCTTGTAGTCGATGGCCTGCACCATGGACCCCAGGGTGACGCCGCCGCGGTCCGTCCCGCCCCACCCCTGCGGCTGCTCGTCGAGGTCGAAGAGATAATACACGCTATAGGCGCGGGCAGCGCCGACATAGAACAGGCCGGTCTGCGGACTGAACGTCGGCGGAGGCCAATTGGTCGCGCCGCCCTGATTCGGCGACACCAGCGCGCCATCCGTTTGCGGCATCTTCGCCGGGTCCGGGATCGGCGAGCCGTTCTTGTCGACGCCCTTCGCCCAGTTCACCGGCAGGAACGTCGAGGTGACCAGGTTCTTTCCGTTCGTGCGATCCAGCAGGAAGAAATATCCGTTGCGTGCGGCGAGGGCGAGCAGCTTGCGCTTGTGGCCGTCGATCTCCCCATCGATCAGCACCGGCACTTGCGTGGCGTCCCAATCGTGCGTGTCGTGCGGCGAAGCCTGGAAGTACCACGCCATTTTGCCGGTATCGGCGTTGAGCGCCACGATCGATCCGGTATATAGGTTCGCGCCCGCGCGATTCTTGTGCGCAATAACCGGCTGCGGGTTGCCGGTGGTCACGTAAACCAGATTGAGTTCCGGATCGTAAGTAGGAACCTGCCACGTCATGCCTCCGCCGTGTTTCATGGCCTCTTCGTTGGGCCAGGTCTCGGAGCCGGGCTCGCCCATCTTCTGGGGCACCGAATACCAGCGCCATTGCAGGTCCCCGGTTTCCGGATCGTAGGAACTCAAATAGCCGGGCCGGTCCAGATCGTCGCCGCTGACGCCCGTGATGATGTGGTTCTTAACGACGAGCGGCGCCACGGAGCCGTAGTAGAACTGGTCCAGGTCGCAGTTCGTCTTGTGCCACCGCTCCTTTCCGTCCTTGATGTTTAGCGATATGAAGTTGCAGTCGGGCGTCAGGAAGTAGAGCCAATTGCCGTACACCGCGACGCCGCGATTGCCGATATGGATGCCACCCTTCGATTGCCACGCGAAATGCCACAGCTCACGGCCGGAGCGCGCATCGACCGCCCATACGTGATCCGGCGCGGAGAAATAAAGAACCCCGTTGATCTGAAGCGGCGTCGCTTTGATGCCGCCGACGCCCGTCCGGTAAATCCAGGCAAGCGACAGAGAGTCGACGTTGGACGCGTTGATTTTGCTGAGCGTGCTGAATCGCCGCCCGGAATAATCGCCGTGATACATCGGCCAGGTGTCGACCGGCGCCTCCATCAGCTTGGCCGGATTGAGTCCTTCCTGTCCGTGAAGCGCCACGGCCGCCAGCGCGGCGGATGCAAAAGTTCGAAGGGTCATTTCAAGGTCACCAGGTAAGCCAGGATGTCGTGCATGTTTTTGTCGGTGTATTGCTGGATCAATTCGTCGTGCGCCGCGTAGGGATCGTTTTTCACCACTTTGAGATCCCGCGTCCGTTTCCAGGCGTGATACTCGCCGGAGGCATCGCGGATGGCTACGTCGAAATCGTCGAAGATCACCACCACGCCCGTTATGGGTGTCCCTGAAGGCGGCGTAACCGTCAGGGTGACCGGCTTCGCCACAGGACCGCCTACGCCGGGACCTCGGCCACCGCGTCCGGCGGGAGGACGCGGGTTAAGAAAAATCGCTTGCAGCGTGGCCGCCTCGTACTTCCTGCCGACCCCCGCGAGGTCGCCGGTCGGGGAGTGGCAGGTGTTGCACTTGCCTGCGCCATTGAAGTAGGCCGCACCCGCCTTGGCGTCGCCGGTGACCACATCGTGCACGATAAAGATCGGCGACCCGCGCAGCGTGTCGTACAAGCGCTGATGGAGGAAATGCGAAAGCTCGGAAATCTGTGCGGCCGTCAGGTTCGCGCTCGCGCTGCCGCTTTGCATCGGATGTCCTTTGCGGAGAAACGGGCCAAGCTGGTTGCCGTAGCGATCGCGCGCCACCAGATCCGCGCGCACCAGGCTCGGTCCGTTATCGGTGCCCCTGGCATACGTGCCGTGGCAATTGATGCATTCGGCCGCCCACACTTTCCGTCCGCGATCCGCTGCGGCGGCGTCCACCACGTGCTTGTCTTCCGCTCCGGCGGATGCCGCGATGCCTCCAGCCGGACGCGCGGGAGCACCGCCCCGTCCGCCGCGCCCTGCTAAGGCCGCGTCCGTAACTGCATCCCTGCCGTATTGCGAGACCAAGAAGTTCAGAATGGCCGCGAATTCGTCGTCAGTGCCTTTGGCGCCGAGCTGAACCATTTTGTCGATCGACTCTTCCCATTGCGCCTTGGTCCGCGGCGTCGAGAGCGCGCTCTCCGGCGTGTGGCAGGTGCCGCAGACTTTGTCGAAGGTGGCTTTCGATGCCGCCATGTCCGGCTGCTGAGCGCTGACAGTTGCAGCAGTAAAGGAGACGGCGGCCAGCAGCCGCGTCAGCATTTTTGGATTAGTCATATTTACGCGTCGCAAATATCCATCGCCTTGTTGAGCGTGGCGATGGGGTCGTGCCCTTGCGCGGGCGAATATTCGTGCGAAATGAACCCGGTGTAATTCAGGTCCGCGATGGCCTGAGCAATGAAGCGGTAGTTCAACTCCTGGGTCTCGTCGATATCGTGGCGTCCCGGATTGCCGCCGGTGTGAAAATGTCCGATCCACTGAAAGTAATCGCGAATATTGCGAACGATATCGCCGTCCATGATCTGCGCGTGGTAGATGTCGAAGAGAATCTTGACCCTCGGTGAATTCACGCGCTTCATCACATCTACGCCCCAGGCGATGTGGTCGAACATGTAGTCCTTGTGATTCACCTTGCTGTTGAGGTATTCGATACAGATGGTGACGCCTTTATCCTCGGCGTGCGCCTTTACCTTGTTAAGGAAAGTGACGCAGTTATCCGCGCCTTCGGCGTCGCCCATGCCCTTGCGATTACCCGAAAACGTGATGATGTTGGGCACACCGTTGGCCGCGGACTCATCGAGCGCGGCGTGCATCAGCGGCTCCAGGCGCTCGTGATTCTCCTTCCGGTTCAGCGCCTCCGGGATCGTGCCGCCGGGTCCGGGCGGATACATGCTGGGCACCAGACCGTACTTTTTGAGCGTAGGCCAGTCGGCGGGCCCGATCAGATCGAATCCCTTGATCCCCAAGCGGGCCGCCTCGCGGCAACAATCGTCCATACTCGTGCCGCGCGCGAAGACTCCGCGGGTCACGCCTTGTTTGATCCGTCCCTTGCGCTGGACCGTTGCAGTCTGAGCGAACACGGCCGGAGCCGCTAGAGCAGGTAGAAAATCGCGTCTACGCATTACCCCTCCAAAATAAACCGCCTCTAGTGTAGTACAAAAGCGAAAAGTTGATTGTTAAGAGCCGATGCTTCCTCGATGTGACCGCGGATGGTCACTCGACGTGGGATGGTCAAGCTCATTGCGCTAGGTGATTCCGCCAGACTCCGCAAAACGCTGCGCCCGACCTCCGGGGCGCGATCCCGCCTGGAATCGGCTCCCGGCGATTGTTTGGGCCTCCGGTTGCCTTGAAGAACTAAGACAGACGCCCTCACCTTCCGCTGCTCACCCAAACAAGTCAGGGCCGCAGAGCCGTCTCGATTGAATTCGTCCCCGGCCATGTCCGGCGAACAGGAGAAATAGTTATGAGAATTCGTTCGTTATTAGTCGCAGCAGCAATGGTAGCGCTGCCGATGTCGTCGTCGTTCGCGCAAGTCTCTGCGTCCATCACGGTTGCGCCGCCCGAGTTGCCCGTATACGAACAGCCGATGTGTCCGGGCGACGGCTATATCTGGACGCCCGGATACTGGGCTTGGGACGGTGAATATTACTGGGTGCCGGGAACCTGGGTGATGGCTCCCGAACCCGGCTACCTGTGGACCCCTGGCTATTGGGGTTGGGGCGGCGCAGGATTTGCGTTCAACCAGGGTTACTGGGGCCTTTCCGTCGGGTTTTATGGCGGCATCGACTATGGCTTTGGCTACTTCGGCCACGGTTATGACGGAGGCCGCTGGGAGAACGGGCATTTCTTCTACAACACCGCAGTGAATCGAGTAGACGCCAACACCTTCCACAACGTTTACAACAACCGCGTGGAAGACTCGAATAACCATGTTGGCTACAACGGTGGGAATGGCGGAATCAGCGCGCGAGCCTCATCGGAAGAGGAGGCCGCCGCTCGCGGGAAACATGTTGGTCCGGTAACGGCTCAAACGCAACATGAGTGGTCCGCCCACAATAATCCTCAGCAGAAATTTTCCACCAATCATGGCGCGCCCCCTTCGACCGCGACTGCTCGCGCTAATACCGCGGTCCATCCTAATCAACTGCCGCCCATCAGAAGCACTGCTTCGAACACGGGGAACGCGAAGACGGACCAGAAGTACCAACAGCAGCAGAACAAGGTAGTCGCGCAGCAGACGCAAGAGCGCCAGAAGCTCCAGAAGACGCAGGATAAAGAGGATCAGCAGTTCAGCAAGCAGAAGGTTGCTCCAGAGAGGGCCCAGCAGCAGGAGCAACAGCACGCTCAGCAGACGCAGCAGATGCAGCAGAGGCATACGCAGCAAATGCAGCAGGTGCAGCAGCGCCAGCAACCGGCCGGCGGCGGAGCTCGCGGCGGCCGGCACTAAATCTAAGTTTCGCTATAACAGAAAGATGGAGGAATGGTTTTTATGAAAATCAATTTAACAAAGCAAGTGTGGGTTCTGGCAATTGCCGGTTCCCTGAGTACCACCGCGTTCGCAGCGGACAGAGCAATCAAAGTCGAGGACAGGCTGGACGCTTCGGCCGCCACGCTCGTCGATTTGATGAGGGCTTCGGATAAAGGCATCCCGCAGGATCTGATCAATAAGGCGCACTGCGTCGTGATCATTCCGGGGATGAAAAAGGCTGGATTTATTTTCGGCGCCGAGGAAGGCCGGGGATTCGCAGCGTGCCGCAAAGCGGGCGGCTCCGGCTGGAGCGCGCCGGCTGCGATGCGGACCGAAGGCGGGAGTTTCGGATTTCAGATTGGCGCGTCGGAGACCGATGTTGTCTTGCTGGTCATGAACGACGGCGGAATGAAGCATATGTTGTCCGATAAGTTCACGCTCGGCGGAGATGCCAGCGTAGCGGCTGGTCCGATTGGCCGCGAAGCCACAGCCCAGACGGATGCCATGATGAGCGCTGAGATCCTGTCCTATTCCCGTTCGCGGGGACTGTTCGCGGGCATCTCTTTGCAGGGCGCGACTCTTCGTCCGGATCGGGAGACCAACAAAGTCCTCTATGGCCGCGACTCGACCAATCGTGAAATTCTGACCGGCGACTTCAAGACTCCCCCGGCCGCGCGAGGTTTTGTAAGAGCGCTGCGCCGGGAATCGCCGACCAACAGCAACGAATAGGCATTCCCATCTTTCGGAGAAAAGGCGTCCCGAGGCCTAACGGTGCTCGGGACGCAGCTAATCGAGATTGCTTACTTCCCGGATCTCAGCTCAGCCGCGGCGCGGAACCAGTCCTCTTCGGACGATCCTTCGGGGCACCCTCTGGATTGCCAGATCTCATGGGCTCGCTTCGCGATCTCGTCATGGCCGAAGGCGACGATACCATCTCGAGTTTGAGAAGTATGTTCATGAGCTTTTTCAGAATGCTCCAGCGCTTGCCTGGAATGCTCCGCGCCCGTCAGATGATCCTGCTTTTCGCGTTGCTCCTCGGCACTGCGATGGGCGTGGGCGCCGATATCGTGTAATTCCGCCGCGCGCTGGTGATTCTCATAATGCGATCCGTCGTTATACCGTGTGGACATAAATTATAGGGTCTCGATCTGTCCGGACTTCGTGCGGGCTTCCTTGGCAAGTTGATAAGCACGCTCCGAGTACTCCATCGCGCGCTGGGCATGCCAGTTCCCCGCCTCGTTATCCCCTTTTTCGTTGTGCTCCGCGGCAGTACGATGGGCGTGGGCGGCCCGTTCGTGTTCTTCGGCTGCTCTTCTGTGTAGATCGTGCATGTCTATTGGTTAACACGATTCCGGCCAATCGGGGAAGGCGCTCTTACCGTTTGCAGCGCTCGATTTTCGGTTTGAACGATGTCTTGTGAAGGGTGATCGGTCAAAGGCTATACGCCAACGGATGCTTGGGCTCGTAAAGCATGATGTCGTCCGCGCCGGGTACAGCCATCATGACCACGAGTCCATACCCGTGATCCTGAACTTCGCCGTGGAACCCCGCTCCTTTGCGCTTCAGTTCAGCGACCGTGCGTGAGATGTCGTCGCACATCAGCGAGATCAGATGGTGCCGCGGCGATTCGTACCTCTTGCCATCGTAGACGCTGTGGGTCGGGTGCACGCCCATCTCACTCTGTCCAGTCTTGAAGATCAGCCAACCCACGCCTCCGCCCAGCGCATCCTCGACGTAGGGCCAGCCGAGAACATCGCGAAGGAATGCGCGCGTTGCGGGGGCATCGTCGGAATAAATCAGGGTGTGGATGCTGGTGATCATCAGATTGAACGAATGCAATCGCCGAAATTGTACTATTTCGGTCTATCGCCAATCAAGACGCCCTCTACCCGATTTTCGACGTTCCACGGGTGTACGATGTTGAAAGCAGCGGAGCCCAATGAAGGTTGCAAGCGGGAACAGCTTGAAACTCCGGCATATGCTCGGACTTGCCGGTGCTTGGTGGTCCGCGGCGGCCTGCTGTCTGGCGCAGTCCGCGCCCCCAAATTCCACGTCGACCAATATTTTTGCGCCTGATTCGACGCCGGCTGACCAGATCTTCGGGCTCTCGATCTTTGTTCTGGTAGTGACCGGAACCATCTTCGCGATCGTCTTCGGTCTGTTGCTCTATGCAGCCATAAAATTCAGGAAACGGGCTAGCGACGATATTCGCGAGCCGCTGCAAATCTATGGCAGCGACCAACTGGAACTGGCGTGGACCGTGATTCCGGTGTTGATCGTGATCGTGCTGTTCATGACCTCGGCCCGTGTGATTCACTCCGTGCAGGACGCGCGCCAGCCGCCGGGAAGTGTCGAAGTGACGGTGGTCGGGCACCAGTTCTGGTGGGAATACAGGTATCCGCAATATGGCTTCGTGACCGCCAATGAGCTGCATGTTCCCGTCAGCGATCCAGCCCATCCAACGCCGACGTTCTTGGCCTTGCTTTCCGCCGATACGGACCACAGTTTCTGGATTCCACGCCTGGCGGGCAAGACGGACCTGATCGCGAATCATCCCAACAGCACCTGGATCGACCCGCATGAGATCGGGCTGTATTTGGGCCAGTGCGCGCAATATTGCGGAACGCAGCACGCGAAGATGCTCTTGCGGGCTCACGTCGAATCGCGCGCCGACTTCGACCGCTGGGTTCAGACGCAGCAACAATCGGCGCGGGAAGAAAGCGCGCTCAGTCCCGAGGCGCTCGAAGGCCGCCGCGTGTTCAATGCAACAGCCTGCATTAACTGTCACGCGATTCGCGGAACCGAGGCGCAGGGACGTTTCGGGCCGGATTTGACCCATCTCATGAGCCGGGAAACCATCGCGGCCGGTGTGGTCCCGAACGCCGCGGCGGATCTGCGCCGATGGGTGCAAAACCCCGCTGCGATAAAACCCGGTTCGTTAATGCCCTCCATGAACTTGACGGACAAGGAATTGGATGAGGTCACCGCTTACCTACTAACGTTGCACTAAAGGAGAGCTATGGCGTCGGATTCGGTACCCATTCAGGGCGCGCTCGGTCTGCCTCGGGAATCCGGAAGCACGTGGGCTCAGGCGCTGCATGAGTGGGTGATTACCGTCGATCACAAGAAACTCGGGCTGATGTATATCGGCATGGCGCTTTTATTTCTGGTGATCGGCGGAATCGAAGCGGTCATCATGCGGATTCAATTAGCCGCCGCGCACGCGAGTTTTGTTTCGCCCGAAGTGTTCAACCGCATGTTCACCATGCACGGCACGACGATGATTTTTTGGGTGGTGATGCCGCTGGTGTTCGGTTTCGGCGTTTATCTGGTGCCTTTAATGATCGGCGCCAGAGATATGGCGTTCCCTCGTTTGAACGCGTGGGGTTTCTGGATCACCCTGTTCGGAGGCGTGCTGCTGTACTTCAGTTTTATCGGCGGCGACGGACTATATGGAGCAGGCAGTGCGCCGGATGTAGGTTGGTGGGCCTACGCGCCGCTTACGTCCCCTGCATTTTCAAAGGGCCACAGCACGGACTATTGGACCATCGCGGTGCTGATCGCGGGCTTCGGGTCCGTGGCGACCGCTGTGAACCTGGTCACCACCATCATCACCATGCGCTGCCCGGGCATGACCGCCGGGAAAATGCCTCTGTTGGTGTGGATGTATTTAGTCATGTCCGGGATGGTGTTGTTCGCCATCACACCGTTAACCGCCGCGCAACTGATGCTGATGGTGGACCGTTACCTGGGAGGACATTTTTTCGATACCCAGGCGGGCGGCTCGGCGGTGATCTGGATGCATTTCTTCTGGATCTTCGGACATCCGGAGGTCTACATTCTGGTCATTCCGGCGTTCGCCTTCATCTCCGAAATCGTGCCGGTGTTTTCGCGGAAGCCGATCTTCGGATATCCGATCATGGTCGCGGCGACCGTGGCGATCGGATTTGTCAGCACCAGCGTCTGGGCTCACCACATGTTCACCGTGGGGATGGCGTCTTATTCCAACGCGTTCTTCGTGTTCTCCACGATGGCGATTGGAGTCCCCACAGGCATCAAGATATTCAACTGGCTGGGAACCATGTGGGGCGGGAAAATCCACTACGCCGTGCCGATGATGTTCGCGCTCGGATTCCTGTTCCAGTTCCTGATCGCCGGGCTGACCGGAATCATGCTGAGCGCGGCGCCATTCAACTGGCAACTGAGCGGGTCTTATTTTGTGGTCGCGCATTTTCATTACGTGATTGTCGGCGGAATCATGTTCGCGCTGTTCGCCGCGTTTTATTACTGGTATCCGAAGATGACCGGAAGAATGCTGGATGAGACTCTGGGCAAGTGGCACTTCTGGCTGTTCCTCATTGGGTTTCACATCACCTTCGACCTGATGCATATCCCAGGCATTCTGGGAATGCCGCGAAGGATTTATACCTACGAACCCGCGCGCGGCTGGGATCAACTGAACCTGCTGGTGAGCCTGGGCGCGCTGATTCAGGGCGTGGCGATCCTGTGTTTCGTCGTGAACATGATCTGGTCGTATTTCAGAGGACGGCCCGCGGGCAACGATCCCTGGGATGCGTGGACGCTCGAATGGGCCACCGCTTCGCCGCCTCCAGCCTATAATTTTGCGACAACTCCGGAGGTTTTGAGCCGCAGGCCTTTGTGGGACGCCAAGCACCCGGAAGATCCGGACTGGAAGTACGAATGAGCGCCGCACCTGTCGCCATCGCACCGTGGACTCTGCCTTCGCGCGGACGCGTGGGAATGTTCTGCCTGATCGCGGCGGAGGCAGCGATCTTCACGATTTTCGTGGTCGCTTACATCTTCTATTTAGGGAAGAGCGTGACCGGCCCCACGCCGCAACAGGTTCTCGAAATTCCGATCTTCAATACCATCTGTCTGTTGAGCAGCAGCTTGACCATTCACCTCGCGGAACGCGCGCTGGAACACGGCCGGATGGTTCCGTTCAAACTTTTCTGGTTTGTGACGTTTGCCCTCGGCGCCATTTTTCTGGGCGGCACGGCGCTCGAATGGCATCGTCTGATTTATACATCGGGGCTGACGATTTCGACCAATCTTTTTGGGACGACGTATTATTCTCTGGTCGGCCTGCACGCCTTTCACGTGATCGTCGGATTGCTGGGGCTCGGACTGGTGATGGTGCTGGCCCTGGCGTCGAAAGTGCGGCAGGAGCATGCCAGCCGCGTCGGCGTGTTCTCGCTGTACTGGCATTTTGTCGACGCAGTTTGGGTGGTGGTGTTCACTGTGGTCTACATCATTGGAAGGTGAATATGGAAAGGGATCAGAAATCTGTCGAGCTTCCGGCGCCGACGGCATGGCCGATTGTTCTGGCGTTCGGCGTGACTCTTCTGTTCGCGGGTCTGCTCACCAGCGCCGACCTCACCGTGGTGGGCGCCGTTCTGGCGCTGGTTGCTTCGGTAGGCTGGTTCCGCGATGTGCTGCCGCACGAACGTCACGAAATGTCGCCCGTCGATGTGGAGCAGACGCCAATCGTGAGCGCGCGGACGGAAGTCACGCGTCCCTCCGTGGAACCGCACCGGCTGCGGATTCCGGTCGAAATTTATCCGGTGACCGCGGGAATGAAAGGCGGCTTGGCGGGAAGCGTCGCGATGGCCGTGCTGGCCTGCGCCTACGGCCTGCTGTCGCACGGCAGCATTTGGTATCCGATTAACCTGCTGGCGGCCGTGGTGAAGGCCCGGGCGCTTCAGCTTCCGATGAGTTACCTGACGTCGTTCCATCTGACGCTTTTCCTGGTGGCGTCCTTGCTCCACGTAGTGACCTCCATCCTGGTGGGCTTGCTCTACGGCGTCATGCTCCCGATGTTCCCGCGGAGACCGATTTTGTTGGGCGGCCTGATTGCTCCCATCATGTGGTCGGGCCTGCTCTATGCCACGCTCGGCATGATCAATCCGCTGCTGGACCGGCAGATCGACTGGAAATGGTTCGTCGCTTCGCAGATAGGCTTTGGCATCGTCGCCGGACTGGTGGTGGTGAGGCAGGCGCGCGTTCGCACCCGGCAGTTCCAACCCTTCGCCGTGCGAGCGGGGATTGAAGCTCCGGGATGGATGGAGGACAAGAACCGGGAGAACGGCCGTCCATGAACATCCGGCTCGCCTTGGCTGTCGCGGCGCTACTGGCCTTCTCCGGCTGCGATCGTCTGCCCGGCCGCCCTGGTGCGGGCGACGAGGTTGCTCGTCCCGAACAGGTTTTGGATTTCAATACTCTTTATAAGGAGAACTGTTCCGGCTGTCACGGCGCGGACGGCAAAGGTGGTGCGTCGATTGCGTTGCGAGATCCCGTCTACCTGGCCATCGCCGACGACGCCGTTATTCGCAACGTCGCCTCGGCTGGAGTGCCCGGCACGCAGATGCCTCCGTTTGCGCAGAGCAAAGGCGGGATGCTCACCGACCATCAGATCGACGTTCTGGTTCACGGAATTCGGGCGTGGGCTGGCGCCGATGTTCCGCGCGACGGCCTCCCGCCCTATATGGCACAGTCGCGCGGAGATCCGCAGCGCGGAGCCGGTGTGTACGCGACTTTCTGCGCGTCCTGCCATGGCCCCGATGGTCAGGGCGCAAAAGGAGGCAGCGCGATTGCCAATGGGGCGTACCTTTCGTTAGTGAGCGACCAGTATCTGCGCACGATCGCTATCGCGGGGCGGCCGGAATTGGGCGCGCCGGATTGGCGAAGCAACGTGCCGGGCCGGCCCATGACCTCCGATGAAATTTCCGACGTCGTCGCATGGCTAACATCCCAAAGGAGCAACGCAAAATGACACCAGAAAATCAACCGACTCGCCGCGGCATGTTGATGAAGCTGGGAATTCTATTGAACGGCCTGGTTGCGGCCGTTCTCGCCGTGCCGGTGGTTCGCTTTCTCTTGTCGTCCACGCGTGCCAACGGGTATGGAGCCTGGGTGTCGATCGGTCCCGCCACTCAATTTCCGGAAGGCGAGACACGCCTGGCGACATTTCGGAATCCCTACGGAATCGCCGCGGACGGCCAGACGGCGGGGACCGCATGCTGGGTCCGGCACGTTGCCGCCGATCAATTCCAGGTGTTCGCCGTGAACTGCGCGCACCTGGGTTGTCCCGTGCGGTGGTTTCCGCAGTCCGGTTTGTTTCTGTGTCCGTGCCACGGCGGAGCGTATTATCGCGACGGCTCTCGCGCGGCGGGACCGCCGGAACGGGGCATGTTCGAATATCCCCACAAAATTGAAAACGGCCTGCTTCTGATCCAAGGCGGCGAACTACCCACGCCGGGGGCCAGCACCGCGCGGCTCGGGAATTGCGCGGGGTGCGAAAAGAGGACGCCTTGCGCCTGATTTCACGCGTCGGCCAGTGGTTCGACCGGCGCTTGCAGCTCGCGGCGCCCGTTCGGGAGATCGCGGAGCATCCGGTTCCTAAGAGCACTGCCAGTTGGTGGTATGTCTTCGGAAGCGCCGCGCTGGTTGTGTTTACGCTTCAGGTGGTCACCGGCATTCTGCTGGCGATGTGCTATGTTCCCTCCGCGGCCGAGGCGTGGAATAGTTTGCAAATTTTGAATCATGAAGTGGCTTTGGGATGGTTCATCCGCGGGCTGCACGGCTGGGGCTCGAACTTCATGCTGGCCATCGTGCTGATCCACATGATGCAGGTGTTTCTGTTCGGCGCCTACAAATTTCCCCGGGAGCTGACCTGGATCGTGGGCGTTTTCCTGCTGCTGCTGACGCTCGGCATGGCGTTCACGGGCCAGGTCCTGCGATTCGATCAAGACGCATATTGGGGGCTGGGCATCGGAGCGTCGATTGCAAGCCGTATTCCGGTGGCGGGTCCCACCATCGTCAAGCTGATGCTGGGAGGGCCGATCATCGCCGGCGCGACACTCTCCCGCTTTTTCGCGCTGCATGTTTTCGTCATTCCCGGAATGCTGATCGCATTTGTCGGCCTGCATCTTCTGATGGTGTTGAAGCTCGGCATCAATGAATGGCCCATGCCGGGGCGCCTCGTCAGAAAGGCGACCTATGAAGCGGAATACCATCATCTGACGAAGACCGATGGCGCCCCTTTTGTCCCTTTCGCCGTCTGGAAAGATCTGCTCTTCGGCGCGGCGGTAGTAGCCGCGGTTGGTTTGTGCGCTGCATATTTCGGTCCCTTCGGACCATCCGGCCAGCCTGACCCGACCATCATCCAAACCGTTCCCAAGCCCGATTACTTTTTCCTCTGGCTTTACGCCTTGCTGGCGCTGCTGCCTCCTGCGATGGAGACGCCGGTGCTGCTGATCGTTCCTCCGCTTGCGATCGGCGGACTTCTGCTGCTGCCGTTTCTGTTCGGCGAAGGAGAAAAAAGCTGGCGGCGACGCCCGATTGCCGTGCTGACCCTCCTGCTGATCGCGGTCGCGCTGCGGTCCTTCACTCATCTCGCCGGATACAGCCCCTGGAGTCCCGAAATGAATGCGTGGAGCGCCGAACCGATTCCGGAAAATCTCCTCAAGGGCAGAACCGCTCTCGAACGGCAGGGAGCGCTGGTGTTCCAAGGCAAGCAATGCCACAACTGCCACTCGCTGGGAGAAAAAGGCGGTGAGCGTGGACCGGCGCTGGACTTGGTCGCGACGCGGCTCACCCAAGACCAGTTGATCCGCCAGGTATTGCAGGGCCGCGGCAACATGCCGGCTTACGGGAACAGCCTGAATCCGGCGCAAACCACCGCTCTGGTCGCGTTTCTCGAAACACTGCATCCAGCCGGGCAGGCGCCGGCGAAAGACGCATCGCGGCCGTAGCATGTTGATCGCTCTGCTCCTCACGGTGTTTGTTTACTTGCGGGGATGGATCCATCTTCGGAACACGAACGCGATCTCGCTCTGGCGCGCCGCTTCATTTTGCGGAGGGCTGTTTTCGATCTGGATCGCCGCGGCATCGCCCCTCGCCGAGTTGGATGAGCAACTGCTGTCCGTGCACATGATCCAGCATCTGCTGTTGATGACTGCGGCTCCGCCCTTGTTGCTGCTCGGATCTCCGGTTCTGCCGCTACTGCATGGCTTGCCGAAATTCGCAATGCGGGGCGCGCTGGGTCCGCTGCTCCGCTTGCCCCTGGTGCAGAGGATTGGACATGCTTTCGCGAATCCGGTGTTTTGCTGGTTCGCAGCCACAACTATTCTGATCGGATGGCATGTTCCGCCGGCCTTTGCGCTGGGGTTGGCGTCGGAGCCGTGGCACCACGTGGAGCACGCGAGTTTTCTCACCGCTGGATTGATTTTCTGGTGGCCCGTGATTCCGTCCTGGCCCAGCGTCTCCCATCCGCGATGGTCGACGGTCCTCTATCTTTTTCTTGCCACCCTACCGTGCGATGCTCTGTCCGCGTTTCTCGCATTTTGCGATCGCGTAGTCTATCCGGCCTATCTGCGCGTGCCGCGGCACTTCGATCTTTCAGCGCTGGCGGATCAACAGCTCGCGGGCGCGCTCATGTGGGTTTGCGTAACATTCGCGTATTTGGTTCCGGCAGTGGCGATTACCACGCGGTTGCTATCCGATCGAAGCGTTTATCCACGGCCGGATGGAGTTAGTAGCGAGAGCCGTTAGCCAGATCGAGGAGCAAAATGTCGGAGCGCTCCCGCACCCGTTCGAAGACAATTTCACGGCCGTCCGGCGAGATGTCGAAGTCGCGAATATCGAAATCGCCGGGCAGGCTCGTCAATTGCCGCTCTTTGCCGGTCTCCGGGTCCATTAGCCAGAGATCTTTATGTTCGATCCCTCCGCGCAGGAACGCGAGTCCACGTCCTCCCGGGAGGAATTTCAGGTGCCGGGCGCCTCGCGTCAGGGTCGTCAGGCTCGGAAGAGCGTGCGGAAGGCCGTCGGACCCCGCGGCTTTCACGGAGAACGTGGTGCCGATGTCGGCTCCCGAGTAGACCACGAACCGTCCGGAGGGCTGCCATGCCGGATCGATCGAGTAGTCGCGGAGAAGGACAGATGGCGAACCGCCGGCGGCCGGCACCTGGAAAAGATGGGGCACACCGTGATCGTTCGCAGCCGAAGTGAGCGACCGGCCATCCGGCGTCCAGGCCGGGGAGCCTCGCAACTCGAGTGCATCCGTCACCACCCGCGTGTTGGTCCCGTCCGCCCGCATCACATACAACAGCGTCTGGGAGCGTTGATGAACCGAAAAGGCGATCTGCGCGCCATCCGGGGAAATGCTGGGGCTGCCAATGATTTGGGCTCCGTCGCCAGTCCATAGTTCCGTGTCCGCTTCATTCGCGCGTTTCCAAATGCTCTCGCTCGTACCGCCCGAGGAGACGAATAGAAGATAGTCCGGTCCTAGCCGCGGAGAGAACGCGCTGGCGGGCGTCAGCGCGATTTGAACCGGCGGCGAAAGCTCCGCGCCCGCATCGCTGATCCGCATTCGCCAGAGAGTGCTCTTGGGACTTGCCCGCGTGACCACCAGCCGCTTGCCGTCAGCCGTGGCTGCCAGCGACGTGTACCGGTCCGGACCAAAAGTGAGCCGGTGAGGAATGCGGTGTTCAACATCGATGCTGTACAGCCATGGTCCGGAACCGTCGGGATCGCTGGCAAGGTACATCAACGTGCGCCGATCCAGCACCACAGGATGACTCACGCGACCATTGTGCGACGTGATACGTTCCGGCGCTCCTCCCGTTGGCTTCAAGCGCCAGAGGTCCAGTTTGTCGGGAAGCGCGCCGTAGACCACGTAGAGGAACTGATTGTCGGGCGCCCACAGAGGGAAGTGAGAATGCAGGCCGGCTGGCGCAGTAAAGATTGGTTCGTTCGGGCGGGTTGTGCCTTCCGAAACGAACAGCGGATCTCCTGCGGCAGGCGTATGGTAGGCGAGCCGCGAACCGTCGCGCGACCAGTCGAACTCCGCCGCGCCCTCCAAATAGGGCCTGGAAGGGCCGCCGAGTGTCGGTACCGCCCATATGCCGATCTCTCCGCTTTGGCCGGTTGGGGTGCGAGCCCAAAAGGTTACCAACGATCCATCGGGCGAAAATCCGAGAACCCGGACCGAAGGATTGACGAGTTCCGGAGCGGTTCCGCCGGTGAGGTTATGGAACGATCCGGAACCGGGTTGCGTGACCCAGACATCGGGATGCCCGTCCCGACTCGACAGAAACGCCACGAACTTGCCGTCGCGCGACACGGCGGCCGCTTGCTCGGTTCCGTCGAAATCGGTGAGGGTCTGAAATCGCACTTCCCCCAGAGGGTTTCGCCAGAACCGTTCGGTCACTTGAACCCAGCGGATCGCGGCGACCGCCAACACGACGGCTACGGCTGCGGCGACCAGCCAGGCGCGCCGGCGCGTCTTCTTGTCAGGTAGCGCCGGTTTTGACTCCGGGTCTCGCGCGCGAAAGGCGGGTGTGTATCCACCCTTCGGCAGCTCGATGACGATGGCATCGTCTTTTCCTTCACCGACGTAATACTCAGCCAAACGGCCGCGCAGCCGGCCGGCTTCGGTCCGCACGATCGAATCCTGGGAAGGGTCGTGGTCCGGTTTACGCCCAAAGACCTCGACGGCAATGACCGACTCTTTGAGCTGGTTGCCCTGGCCTTCCAGATGCCGCTCCGCGAGGAACCTGAGGAATCGGCTCATCCGCTCATTCCGGAGGAAACCAGGGCTCGAAAGGACGCGTTCCAATTGCCGGCGCGCGGCCTCAGTATCTGTACGCGCGGTGGGCACGTATCGAGGATACATCTTGTTTTCATATAGGTGCAAATGTATGAAACACGCTTTAAGCCTGCCCAGGCTTGATCTTTAGTACTAAGCGGTCCATGGTTAGTGTCGAGTTGGTTCTTAAAAGACAACCAAAACAGGAGGAACGATGAAAACAGTAAAATACGTTACGGGCATTGCGCTCGCGCTAGCATTGGCCCAGGCACAAGACCTGAGGCCGGTGCGTTTTAGCGGCATGATCCACGACTATTCGCCCTCAACGGTGGCAGGCGGGCCGTATGAAATGCGCGGTGAATGGACGCTGGACGTAGTAAGAGGGGGCACCGCCAATTTTTCAGCGGATATGGCGATGGAGACATCCGATTACGGGATTACCGGGGCCACGCAGGTGGATCCGACGAATCCCGCGACCCGGAGCCCGCACACTCACCATATCAGCATGACGAACATCACGGTCAGCTATGACACCAGCGTCTGCCCGGCCAACAATCCTCCGACCACCGTTTCCGGTCTGGTGATCAACGGCACGGCCACGACGACCGGAAATGGCGGTCCGGCAAGCTTCGAGTCTAAGGGTGCATCGACCCTCCAGGTCTGTCTGATGGGAGGATCGGAGCTGTCGTATTCGAACGTGACTCTGGTGTACACCGGGCCTGCAACCGGGCATTTCGGCGCACAGCCGATTCATGGAGTCGTAAGAACCGTATCAACAAAATAGGTATGGCTTTGGGCCCACGGGCGGCGTGAGATTCACGCCGCCACCCTCCTTAACATTCAATATCGGGAGCGCTCCCTTTAGCTGCTAGTTTCTGTTCCCACAGCGGAGAAGCTCGCTTCGTAACCCGCAACGAGCTGGGGCCAGACATTGACTGGCGGC